>Ga0315298_1000962_pt1 | contig 54651 bp, 56 predicted proteins | sample WHS_1_MG_FD_203077 | JGI IMG/M metagenome (GOLD analysis project Ga0315298, IMG submission 203077) | Extremophilic microbial mat communities from Washburn Hot Springs, YNP, Wyoming, USA - WHS_1_MG | ecosystem: Environmental > Aquatic > Thermal springs > Hot (42-90C) | place: USA: Wyoming... | reverse complement strand
CAACTCTTCCCGGGAATAGCCCAGCATTTCACAGTATCTGTCGTTGGCGTAGACCACCACATCATCCTTGTCCACCATGCTCAATCCCTCGTTCATCATCTCGACCAACATCCGGTAGCGCTCCTCGCTTCTCCTCAGTTTGTCCTCGGCCCGCTTGCGCTCGGTGATATCTATGGATAATACAGAAATGCCCTCGGGCACGGGCTGAATGCTGAGTTCAAACCAGCCCTTTGAACCATCGGGGTAGGCGAACTCGTTCTCCATCCGCTGCGCGACGCGCTTCTCCATGCATTTCTTCAGAACGGCAAACATCTCCGTCTTCTCAATCCCGGGATACATCTCCATCATTGTCCGCCCCAGCAGCTCCTCCCGGGAGCAGCGCCCCTGCCTGGCCGCCGCCTCGTTGACGTAGAGGTAGCGCCAGTCAAAACCGATGATCTGGAAGCCCTCCAACATACCGTCCAGCACTTTATGGTAACGCTGCTCGGCTTCCAGCCTTTGTTCCTCCGCCAGCCTGCACTCTCTATTCCGCTTCGTCCTTTCGATTATGCTGTCCCTGACCCTCTCATAAGCTTCCCGGGTTACCTCCCCCTTCATCATCAACAGAAAATCCTCCGGAGGTAGATAGCTGGAGTTATCACACAGGGTACCCTTAATGATGATCTTTGGATGGGTATAAATTACATTGAGCAGGGCTTTAGGGGAGAACTTTCTTTCATTGTAAAGACAGATGGCAGATAATATGCTCTGCGGCAAGAGTTGGTTTACCTTTGCCTCATACTCTATCCATCTTTCAGAGCCGGGCAGTTTCCTCAGGGCCCAGGTCATCTCCCCGGCAATCCTCAGTCCCCTGTACCCTTCTCTGAGAGCCCCACCCTCGATTTCCTTAAACAGCCCCACGACCCTGTCCAGGTCAAAGCACCCGGCCTTGAGATAAATTTTTTCGCTATTCAACAACTCCAGCTGTTTTGATCGGAGGTATCTTTTCACGTCGATGTTTGACCTCTTGAACGCCTGAATGATCTCTTCTTCAGTGCTCTCATCCATGACAAAAATGCACTTCTCATTGTTTTTGAGGCCGGCGAGGAAGAACGGAATAATGGCGGCGTCACGCTCCCTTTTATTTTTATAACTGCCGCACAAATGCTCCCCCGGACCCATCCTTTCAAACTCCGCAGACAGTTTTTCAATCTGGGTTTTCACTCAAGCTCACCCCATTTTTTGACCTGAATTTTCAAAAACATGAAAAATTTCTAACTCCATTCTTCATAACTGCACCACACAAAAAATTTCCTAAATCGTCTTCCTCATCATCTCCCCCTGGCTTTTTTTGGCTCTCTTTTTCTGACCTCGCGCTTGGCCCTCTCCCGCAGCAGCCTCTCCTCCTTCTCCAGTTCGGCCCGGCGCCGCTCGTACTCCGCAATCAGCTTGTCGTAGGTCTCCCTGGAGATTGACCCCTCCTTGAAGTATTTGATCTCCGCCTGCCGCTTCAGCTTCGGGAGTTCAGCCTTCTCCTTCTTTATCTGCTTGAGCCTGCTCGCGACCCTCATCCTCTGAAAAGCAAAAGTTGTAACTATTCCAACGACCACGATGATCGACAGGATCGCCCACCAGTACTGTAAAATCACGGGTGGTATGGCGGTCGGGGTAAAGACGGTGACCTCGAACACCTTGGGGGCCTCTCTATTGCCGGCGGCGTCCGTCGAGTAGTACTCCACCGTGTGCCTGCCATCCTTGGCCAAGACAAAGGTGTTTCCTGTTTTCCACTCCCCGTTGTCAACCCGGTACCTCGTCTCAAGGACACCGGAGGTCAGATCCTCGACGCTGAGCGTGACGACCACCGAGCCCCTGAAGGCATCGCCCTCCATGTCACCCGAGAGAAAGTGAGCCGTGACGGGAGGTGTCTGATCAAGTATCACCGAGGACATGAAAGATTGCCCGATGTCACCGGCGGCATCCCTGACCCGGACGTAAACGCTCTTTGTGCCGTCAGGGGGAGGTATGGTGAAGGACTTCGTGGACTGGAAATCCTCCCAATCACTCCAGGTTATGCCGTCGCTCGAGAAGGACATCTGGGCGGCGTTGAGCGCGGTTATCGAGAGCTGAACTGTCGTCGAATTCACGTACCTGGCGCCCGCTTCTATCTTAAGGCCCAGCACCTTCGGGGCACCGACTTTTGCGGCAAACAACCTGATGGGCGACCAGTCCCCCACTCCAGCGGCATTTGTCCCCCTGACCCTCCAGTAATACAGGGTCCCATAGGAGAGGGCCTCGAGCTGTGAAAGGGTTACAGTCGATTCGTTCGACATCTTGGTGAGTATGACGTGCGAAAAATCCTCGTCGGTGGCTATCTCCAGCGTGTAGGTGGAAGCGACGACATCGGCCCAGTCAAACGTCGGAGTGTTTGTATCGAGCGTGGCTCCATTATCCGGCGAAAGGAGAGCGGGGGCAACCGGGGGTGTCAACTTAGTTACCGTGATGGAAACATTGACGGTGCGTGTCACGCTCCCGCCAATGCCCTTCACCTGATATGTGAAAGTGCCCGTGGTCGCCGTGAGCGACGCCGAGAAAGCCAACGTGCTGCTGAAGTTCGGGTTGCCGGAGGGCGGGCTCAAGCTCGGGGTGACCCCGGAGGGCGTGGTCCCAACCCACAGGCCGCTGAGCAACACCGTTTCGGCCGTGCCGGAGGTCAGCTTAACGCTCACGGTGGTCGAAACTGAATCGGTCTGCTGGACCGTCAGGCTGGCGGGCGATGCACTCAGGGTAAAGTTAAACGCAGCTGGGGCGGGGGTTGTGGCCGTCCCCGTCGAGGTGGTTATGGTCACATAAAAGGCATCCACTTGAACCGTAGCATCATCATAGGGCCAGTCACCGCCACCCACAACCGTATTCTGCACATATATCCTGAGATTGCTGATGTCCGTCCAGTCCCATGAGCCGCCGTTGACCGAAGTATCGGATGTGATATCGAGGGTTTTTACGGTCCAAGAAGTATCCTTCGGGACCCAAGTGAGCTTATACGAGCCGAAAGAGACACCGCCATCCAGCGAATATTTCAACGTCGTGGTGTCGTCTACTGCTGGAATATCCACTCTATACATGACATTGATGACAACGCCTGTGATGGTCCCTCCTTCCGTCGCGTAGCCTCCAGCCCAAAGATATCCCTCATTTCCCATCCAGCTCTCCGATCGAGCACCATCTGGTGGACCTGTGACATTTTGCGGACTAGCAAATCCCTCCCCCCCTGAGGTTGTCGCGTATTTCGTGAACGACTCCGCAGACACCAGAGGAACCATGCTCAAACACAGCATGGTCACTAGCAATCCCACAAGCGACAGGGGCAGAAATTTCAACCGATTCCATTCCATGTCGCCTATCCCTAGCGACCAAAGAAATTTCACGTCTTTCACTTCAAATCGTCTCCCGCGCCACCGGAAAGTTTTCATTTCAACTCATCCGACCCGTAGATGGTCTCGCTCGGGAATACCTTAATGCCGTTCGGGGTTATCTGAATAGGTACAATTCTCCTCTCGTGCTTGGCCCCTCTCATCTTGAGGATCTCGATCCCCTGAACCCGCTGGCCCCGTACCTTGGTGTTGTAGAGCACGATGACCCCGTCGGCGAGGAACTCCTCGATGCCCGAGCGCGAGTAGCGAGTGGGCGACTCCTCGGTTTCTGTTATCAGGAAGGTTGTCGCCCCGACCTTCTCAAAAACCCTGAAGATCTGCTCGATGTAGATGCGGTAACCCTCAGGTTTGTTGATAAAAGCCGATTCCAGAGCGGAGAGGGAGTCGATGGCAATGAAGTATGGCGAGAGATCGGCCGGGATGAGTTCGGGTATGCCCTTCAGTTCTATCGAGAGTCTGCCCGCGGCCTTTTCCACCAGCCCCTCAACTGAACGAGTTATTCGGAACGGATCAAGCATTCGAATAAAAATCGAGCCACGCTTTTCAGCGTCCCCAACTTTCAAGCATATGGTGTCGCCCCTTCCCTCAACCTCCTTGATATTCCAGCCGAATCTCTCCATGTGCCGCCGCAACCTCCAGGGCGCTTCCTCAAAGGTGATGTAAAGGCAGTCGTGACCCTCACTGGCTGCGTGGTAGAAAGACTGGAGGCAGAAGATGGTCTTACCAGTTCCAGGGCCACCGGACACGAGGATATTTGTGCCCCTGGGGATCCCTTTTTCGAGCAAATCATTGAATCCGGGAATTCCCAGCTTTATCCACTCGGGCTCCGGCGGCTCCACATGTTTTTTTGGCGTTTTTTGAGCCATTTTTTCACACCCCGCGCGCCTTGCTAAAACAACCAAATATTATTAAGCAGCACGCTAATAAAGGCATTAAAAAACAAAGCTTAATTTCAAAAATTGAAAGAAAAGGCTTAAATTAAGGATACAGGATCGCTTTATTATTTTTTCGTTTATATTCGAAAGAATGTCCTTCTCCGAACCTGCCGAGAAAACCTCCGACAGAGTTTCCAGCGTAGGAAGCGGATCTCAGGGTGCGCACCCTTGCATAGACCGTTCGAGGCAATCGGGGAGTCCCCACTGGAGGGCAGGCTTTTAGAGGCAGAGCCATCTCCAGACCGGGGACTCTCTCCTACACTATTGCTCAAACGTCTGAGTGATACGGTTAACAGACATAGAAACAGGCCTGTTGGAATTTACGAATCAAACGAACTGGCTGACCGTGTTGAAACCAGCCCAGCTGACATCGAATCCATCAGGCGGCTGCAAAAAGCCGGCTCGCGGGGCGCTGACCAAAATTCGAAAAACACCGAGCGAAATGCAAGCAATAAGAACTGCGCTGGAAGACGCGCTGCCACAGTTCGAAATGCGCCCACCAAACGAATTAAACCCCATCGAAAAATCTCTTCCCATAAATTAAAACCACGGCTGAACTTTGGTCTGTTCCGGTCTAAACGGATGATGCTCAAAGTAATCACATTATTTTTCATGATCGAGATTCTGGGCGGGCTTTTCGTCTCGGCCGCACCCTTCCAGATAAATATCGAGGGCATCAGCGTGTCCTTCGGCAGGCAACTATCTGGAGACCGGGTCGGCCAGCACAAGGTGCCGCCGCTTTCTCCGGTAAACATGGAGATCACAGCAAGCGTTTCCTCTCCCGTCGACAACGCGGTCCTCATCGATTACTTCCCGAGCAATTGGACGGTGATAGACGCGAACGGCGGGAGCGTGAGCGTCCACGATGAGCAGTACAACAAAATTGAGTGGAGCGTCGGGGATGTCGTTAGCACCGTGTCGAGATCCTACACGATAACAGCGCCACAGCGGACAATACCCCCTACAGAATACTACTTCCGCTCCGAGCTGACCTACAGCGGCGGCAACGCCGTGAGCGATGACTGGATGGTGATCGTCGCCGACCCGACCGTCTCGGACACTGTGAACGCGGACTTCGCGCAAGGAATTCACGAGAACACCGAAAACGTGGGGGACGCAGTGAGGTTGATCCAAGGTTACAGACAGGGCCGCTTCACATCCCGCGTCTTCGACCTAGAAAACCTTTCCGTCTTGGAAAACCTCATCTGGACGAGGACTGCCCCGACACTTTTCTTCCAGAAGAGCGATAACGTTGGAGCCGAGCCAACGACCTTGGTCGACGGCAGCACCAGAACGGGCACGGTCGTGGATGGTTCGATTGCTGACACGCGCGCCGCTAACAGCATATACGAAAACATAAGAGAATCTACAACTGGATCGCAAACCTCTAATTCCTACACACCGACCGGGTTCACCCTCGTGGACAACACGAGGCTCGTGAGCGGAACCGTCGAAAACGTGACCAGCGACGACAACTTGTATCTGACCTTGAGGAGCTTCATATCCGGAGAGGACATCAGTAGCCGCAGCCGCGCGTTCATCGCTTACCGCTCAGGCACGGGCGTGAACGGGATCAAGTCGCCGAAGGTCAGGTCTTGGGACGGCTACGGGTGGAGTGCAGAGGTTGAGCTGCCGTCGGCTGGCGAGAACATCAGAGGAATGAGGGTTGCAATAAACCCGGTGAGAAAACTGTCCTACGAGAACATCGTGGTCACCCTCAGCGCAGACCTCTACCTAGACGCGTATGTCTGGAACGGGAGCACATGGGTGGAGAACCACAACATAAACTCGTCACCGGTAAGGGCCAGCTACCCTGCTCAAGTCATGAGGCCGTTCGACATCGCCTACGAGATGAAAAGCGGCCGGGCCATGCTGGTGTACGACGTCAACATAAACGATGCCACGAAGGATCTGGCGTACAGAATCTGGGATGGCTCGAGCTGGTCCAGCGAGTACTACATCGACATCTCTGGAGTGGCCTCAACGAACCCAAACTTCTCATTCGTCAAGTTGGTCAGCTTCCCGGACAACACCTCGGACAACATCGCGATGATCGTCTTAGATGAGACCAACTCCGACGCCTTCGTCGCCATCTGGAACGGTTCGAGCTGGGGCGACTTCTCCACCGTCACGACATCCGCCTCAACAGGCATATACGAGGTGGTGGACATCGCTTACGAGACCAACTCCAAACACATTCTAGCAGTCACTGGATCCTCGAACAAATCTTTTGACTGGACCGAGTTTACCGGTGCTTGGAGCACACCAACGACCACATCCTTTATAGCTACAAGGGCCGTATTAGCCAGATACCTTATTCTCAAATCCAACCCGGCTTCCGACAACATCATGCTCACGGTAATCGACACCAGGCCTGCCCTCACCACAATGCCTTGGAACGGCACGGCTTGGGGGTCGTACTTGGCGCATGACACGGCCATCGACTATTCGACAACCCGCTGCGCTGATTTTGCCTGGAACCCGACTGGACAGAGTGGACTGCTCATCTGGGGAACCACCGCCGGTCAGATAAACTATAATAGGTTCAGCGCCGGCGCGTGGGGCACAGCGTCCTCAGTAACGATGGGTGCCAACATCCACCCCTGGTTCGTTGAAACCGGTAACCCGAGAAACATCCCAAACGACAACATGTTCCTAGCCTCCGTCGCCGAGGAAACCGTGTACAAACTCGGGGCGGTGAGGTCGGGCTTAACTGGGGCGCCGGTCGTGATAGGCGACAACACGTTCACAAACAACACTTTGTCCGTAACTTGGCAGTCGAGCTCCTTGAGGTACAACCGGTTCGGCGTCCCGACTGAGTTCACGGAGAAGGTAGAGTTCACTGGAAAGGCAAACGCTGAAAGCTGGGAATACATCGACTTGACCGTGAACAGCCAGTGGACGGTCGACAACGTCAACGTCGTCGTCCAGCTCTACAACTATGGGCTCGGGAGGTATGCCACGATTGGCGAGAACGGTTACCTGAGCTACACCTCCGGCGCCGCGAACACGGACGAAAACAAAACCTTGACCGTGACAGCCAACCCGGAGAACTTTCGCGACGCTGACAACAACTGGAAGGTAATGATAACAGGGTCGAAGACCACTGGCACCCTGTTCGACTTGAAGGTCGACCTAGTGCAGTTCACTGCGGGATATGGGGTGAAGTACGCCCTGATATGGCAGCACAATATCGAAAACGTGCATACGGCCTATGACAACAACAACGACAACTACACACTCAAGATAAAGGGAATGACCAGCGGCGACTCTGAAAACATCGGAGTTTACATCTGGAGGAGCGCGAGCAACGCCTGGGAGTTCGTTGAAAATCTGACCACAACGGAAAGGACGATAACAAAGATCCTAGAAAACATCGACAACTATCTCGTCGGGAACAGCGTGTACATAAAGTATCAAGACTGGGACAACACAGATAAAAATCAAACGACCCTGCATGTGGATCTGGTCATCGTCGAGGAAAATATCTTTTTCACCTCCGAGGTCAAGCTTCAGGTCCGGGTGAGCGAGAACAATATAACGTGGACAGACAACCTAGGGCCGGACGGGACCTCGAATACCTACTTCACGACATCACCCGCCAGCCTCGAGAACATCCCGCAGTGCCGATACTTCAGATATGTGGTCTACTTCTGGAGCGAAAATGAGATGTTGAGCGGAGCGAGCGGCCCAAAGATAGAAAACGTGCAAATACAGTATGTCTCTGCCTTAGCCCTCTGGAACCAAATAGAAGCTTGGACAGGAACAGTAAAGACATCGGTAAGTTGGAAGTTGATTGAAACATGGACTGGAACGATCAGGGCCCCGGCTGTATGGAGGGCTATAGAAACCTGGACCGGAACTTTGAGAACACAGGCCGCGTCGAAGCTGATAGAAATGTGGACGGGGACATTAAGAGCACCTGCTTCATGGAAGCTGATTGAAACATGGACAGGGACTTTGAGAACCACCGTTTCTTGGAGAGCGATCGAGACTTGGACTGGAACTTTAAAAGCCGCCGCCGTCTGGAAAACCATCGAGACATGGTCCGGATTGCTGAAAGCGCCTGCTCAGGACAGGCTCATCGAAACTTGGACTGGGACCATAAAGACGACAACTACCTGGAGGTTGATTGAAACTTGGACTGGGACCATAAAGACTTCCACGAGCTGGAGGGCAATTGAGAGCTGGACGGGAACGCTGAGGGCGACCACTACGAGTAAGCTGATTGAAACGTGGACTGGAACGGTGAGAGCTACCTCGACCTGGAGGACAATAGAAACATGGAGCGGGACGGTGAGGACGACTACCACTTGGAGAGCAATTGAAACTTGGACTGGGACGTTAAAAGCCACCGCCACTTGGAGGAAAATCGAAACGTGGACGGGTACTTTGAGGGCTCTGACAACGTGGAAAACTATTGAGTCTTGGACTGGAATGATCAGGGCCCCGGCCCAGTGGCAACTCATCGAAACCTGGAGCGGGACGCTGAGGACAACCACCTCGTGGAGAACTATTGAAACATGGGGCGGAACTTTAAGGGCGGGTGCTTCCTGGAAGCTAATTGAGTCTTGGAGCGGAACTTTGCGGGCCCCGGCTTCATGGAAGCTGGTCGACACCTGGTCGGGGACGTTGAGGGCTCCGGCAATGTGGAGGTTCGTTGAATCGTGGTACGGAGCCCTGAGGGCTCCCGCGTCTTGGAAGATGATCGATGCCTGGGTCGGGACGCTGAGGGCACCTGCCTCGTGGAAGCTGGTCGAGACCTGGTCGGGGACGTTGAGAGCCACGACGGCCTGGAAGATCAGTGAAACTTGGACAGGCATTTTAAGAGCCGCGGCTACTTGGAAAGTCATCGAGACCTGGACCGGGACAGTGAAGGCCACGGCACAATGGAAACTTGTTGACATCTGGACCGGAACAATTAGGGCACCGGCTTCATGGAAGCTGGTCGAGACCTGGACCAGCACCCTTTTCGCCCAAGTCCCGGGAAAGCTCTTTGAGACCTGGACCGGAACTTTGAGAGCGACTGCAAGCTGGAACTCTGTTGAATCATGGAACGGGTACCTGAGGGCAACCGCAGCTTGGGAGTACATGGAATCCTGGACCGGAACTTTGAGAACCACCGCTTCGTGGAAGCTTGTTGACACGTGGACCGGAACAGTAAGGGCTCCGTATGTGTGGCGGGTTATTGAAACATGGACGGGATCTCTCAGATCACCCGCCACCTGGAAAGTCACCGAGTCTTGGACCGGGACGCTGAAGGCCGCCATGGTCTGGAAGCACGTTGAAACCTGGACTGGAAAGCTCCGGGCCGTTGGCTTCCCGATCTCAAGCGTGAACGCGATATCGCCTTACTGGGAAAACGCAGTGCCCTTCACGATAACCGCGACGGCCTCCGACCCAAGCAGCGGCGGTTTTGTGGTTATCCTCACACTCTGGTACCGCTACTCTGAAAACAGAGCGAGCTGGAGCGCCTGGGAGAACTTTGGCGACAACGCAGGTCCATGGTCGTGGTCCTTCACCGCCCCCGCTGGCAACGGCTACTACGAGTTCTACTCAATAGCCGTGGACGAGGAGGGCAACGTGGAATCGGCTCCAGCTGTCGCTGATGCCTCCTGCGGGGTGGACAATGTCCCACCTGTGATAACCTCGGTGGCCATCAACAACAACGCCTCAGTAACCAGCTCAACCTCCGTGACGATCTCCATAACCGCGTTCGACAACACCTCGGGTGTGACGCAGATGCGGTTCAGCGAAGACAACACTAACTGGACAAATTGGGAGACCTTCTCGACAACCAGACAGTACACGCTCCAACCCGGAAGCGGCACCAGAACGGTGTACGTCGGGGTCAGGGACAACGCCGGCCTAGCCTCGGCTGTCGCCAGCGCTTCGATAGAACTTCTTGTTGAAGAGATGAAGGGCACAATCGTTACCATCGTCTCCATACCCAAGGGGACATCTGCCACGGCCAACTTCGCGCCTCACCAATTCTGGGTGACGGGAGTCACGATCACTGCCAACACCGACCTGTCAGATGTGAGAGTTAGCGGTCAAGAGAAGACGCTTGAGGAAGTGCTGGGCGAGGGCAAGATTAAGATTTTGCCGCCCGTCGGGACAGTGTACCCGCTCTTCTGGGATATTGAAACCAACTTAGAAAGCTCGGCCATTACCTCGGTGAGGATTGATTTCAGAATAGAGAGATCTTGGGTGGCTCAGAACGAGGTCGACGAACAGACGATCAAGCTGTACAGGTATGCAAATGGATGGCAGCAGCTCCACACGGTCTACGCCTTCGCTGACGAAAGGTACTTCCACTACGAGGCAACCTCACCGGGTCTGTCCATCTTTGCGGCCATTGGGGAACGCAAGATAACCAGGCCGATACCGCCCGTCATGCCCTCACCCGTCGCACCCACTCAGCCGTTGGTACCCTACGAGTTCTTCACCATGCTGGCGATGGCAGGGGGACTGGCCACCTTCACCATCATCTACAGCCTCACTAGGCCCTCTAGGTACTACGTTGTGCTCAAGAGGCTCGAGCGGGTGGTTGCCGCGCCGAGGCGCCGACGCATTGGGAAGCCCCTGGCAGGGCCCACGGTGGTGAGAAAAAGAGCCAGCTTGGCGGAGCTGGCCGCGCTCCAGCGGTTGCGAAAAATAGCGAAGAGGAGGAGAAAAATCGCGCCAAGGCTGAAAAAATCAGCGGGAGCAAAACACGAGAAATCTGCAAGCAAGCGGCAGCGGGCTAGCTCTTAGCGATGTGCTTAGCGATGAGTTCGCTTAGCTTCCTGAACTCCACGGAGGCCTGCGACTTGGGATCATAGGACACAACCGGGGTGCCGGCCGCAGTGGCTTCTCTGACCTTTCTGTCCTCCGGGACGGCGGCTATGATGGGCCATCCCAGCGCCTTCTTCACGTCCTTTAGCGAGAGCTCAAACGGCTCGTTCCTCATCTTGTTCACAACCACGCCGAATATGGGGACCTTGTACCTCTCAGCGGCGCGGAAGGTCTTGAGGGTGCTGGCCACCGTCGGTATCTCCGGGTTGGTGACGATAATTATCTCATCACAGGCCTTCATCGCCGACACCACCTCGCTGCCGATGCCCGGCGCAGAGTCGATGAAGATTGCCTTGTACTTGAGCCTCAGCGGCTCCAGAAGCCCCTTGAGATCCACGAGGTGGACTTCCTCACCGAAGGCAATCGACCCCAGCATGACATCAAGACCATGATAATCCATGATGGCCTTCTCCACCGGTATCTCACCAGCGAGGGCATCGTGAATGGTCATCTTGGGATCAAGCTCTCCAAAGTGCAGACCCAGGTTGGGCGCTGAGAGGTTAGCATCGATGGCCAGCACATTACCCATTAGCTGGGACATGCAAAGGCTGACGTTTGCCAAAGTGGTTGTTTTCCCCACCCCACCCTTGCAGGAAAAGATCCCGATAATACGCGCGCGTCTTTGCTTAATCTCCATGCCGCGCGTCTTTGCTGGTTTCAGCAGAGTAAGAAGCTCCCTCCCCTTGCCTGCTTTACCACCAACTTCGGTCAATGCCCTCCCTTTTAAATTATTTGTTTTTCTTATAAACACCTATCCAAACCGACGATAAAACGACGAAAACGCATTTTAGTCCCCAAAATTTGTTTATTTTTTATGCCGATAATTCGAAGGGCAAGAAAAAATTGATCCAGGCGCGGTAACTATTTCAAACTATCACGATACACCACACCAATTACCAAGCCATGGACATTGGTCTCGGGCACGTAGTAACGGTCGGGGCTTGAAGAATTGTCGCCCTTCGTCCTGAACGTATACCTGCTGCCATCGAACTGTATCTCAACTATCCTGTGAACTACATTATCGACGTCGGGCAAGGTTGGGTGCTGAAATATTATGATATCACCCACCCTGAGCTCACCCGGATCCACCTTGACCCACAGAACCAAGTCATTTTCACCAATGGTTGGGAGCATGCTAGTTGTGCGGACAACTGAAAAGAATATTCTCCGATCAAGATAGGCCTGGTAACCGCGGAAGTACTCCGTCCAATCCTTTAACCCTACGGGAAGGGTTTCCATGTTCCTGGGTCTAAATTCGGCGGCCGCCCACCCGATGCCTGTAATTGCAAGAGCAATGAGCAATGCCACGGTCAAGATGGTCCTTCCTTCAAACAAATCTGGCACCTTCCATGATTGGTCGTTATCCTGAAAATATAAGTTGTTTGTGCTGGAAAACTATGGGTTTTATAGCTACCGCTAATCAAAAAAAGGGAAAAAAATTTAGGTTCCGTCTGTCTAGCCCCTGAGCCACAGCTTCACGTTGTCCAAGTAAAGATTGTCGTCGGCACTTATCGTGTAGCCGCTGTTGCTATTGTCCCACAAAACGTTCACGAAGATGTAGCCGGCTGGCGAGGAGTAGACGGTCTCTTGAGTGTTCAGCGAGTTTTCAGGCCCTAATGTCCATCCGGTGTCCTTGTGGGCCTGTAGTTCGACCATAAGGTAATTTATGTTGAGCTGACCCATGTTGTCGTCGTGCCCGGCCACGTCGACGATTATGTCAAACGCGGTGTCGTACGGGAAGGTCGATATCGTTTGTCCACTCGCGGTAAGGCTGCCAATTCTGTTGTCATTGGACTGTGTGTAGGTCGCCAGGTTATCGCTCAGGCTATAGCCGCTGCCGTGTCTCATGAAGTGTATCGCCACTATTCCCGACTTAGATCCTTCCGGAAAACCGTACGCTTGGCCTGGAACACCTAACTCACGCCAGACCCCGGTTTCCCCGGCGGGTGCCGTGGCTGTTCCCATTATTGCCCAAGCTCCAACCGCTGCTACTACTATGATGATCGCTGCCGCCACCCAAGGAAATTTGCTGGTCATCGCTTTACTCACCTCCTTTTTTTCAAATCTTATTTTTGGTGCCCCCACAGGCATAGAAATGTAATCCAGCCTAGTTTTGCATCGCGGGCATTCCTTTGGATTTGGGACCTTCGGTTCCCATTGATACCCACAGCGAGAGCACTTCATGGTTAAAACTATGCTCGGGGGCGAATATAAACCTGAGCAATTTCTACTACTATGATGATGTCTTTTTAATATGTTACTACTGCCATCGAAAGCAACATAATTACTACTATGATTGCCATTCCGCAGACGTGAATCAGTCTACATTATTATGTTGGAAATTCTAAACCATCATCGTGATGCTGTGCGGACCATTTTAGTAACCGAGGGTAAGACAAAAATTGAGGTGCCTGACCCAGAAAACTTCAGGACAGAGTCGGGGGACTACGCACCGTCGTTAACAAGAGTTTTTTACAACCCAGATATGGAACTCTGCCGTGATATCTCAGTCTCGGTTGCTCAGACGGTTGCAAAAACGTTCAACAATCTATGGGTGTGCGATCCGCTCGCGGGCGTTGGCGTCAGGGGGATCAGATATGCCAATGAGGTAAAGGGCGTCCTGAGGTCTGTCGTGAATGATCGATCCCCAGAAGCTTTCGAGCTGATCAGGCGAAACGTGGAACTAAATGGATTGAGCAATCTGGTCGAGTCAAGGTCAACCGACGCCAACATCGTCCTTCTGGAGAATCGGGGCAGATTCAACTTCGTGGACCTAGATCCTTTCGGCACGCCAGCACCCTTCGTGGGCGCCGCCTGCGTTTCGCTGTCGCGGAGAGGAATGCTGGCACTGACGGCCACGGACACTGCCCCGCTATCAGGGACCCATGCCCGCGCCTGTGTGCGCAGATACGGGGCAAAGCCGCTGAAGACAGAATACTGCCACGAAATCGGAATCAGGATACTGATCGGCTTCGTCCAAAGGATCGGCGGCCTGCACGATATGGCCCTAACCCCGGTTCTGGCCCACGCCACACAGCACTACTTCAGGATTTATCTAACGGCGCGGAGAGGGGCCCAGCACTCGGACGTGGTGCTGAAAAAAATCGGGTTCATTTCACACTGTGACAACTGCCTGCGCAGGACCCTCACCAGCGGGTTGGCGCCGGAGCTACCCAGAATCTGTGAGTGTGGTGAAAAATTTTCTCACGCCGGGCCCCTGTGGCTCGGTGAGCTTATCGATAAACAGTTCGCTCGGGAAGTCTTGCAGGATCTATCTGTTAGGGATTTAAAATTAAAACACCGGGAAGTTGAGCTCCTGAACAGATGCATCGAGGAGGCCGATGGACCGCCCACCTTTTATGATCTAAGCGAGCTGGCGAGACGCTCAGGAATGCCGCCATCAAAAATTGTTAAACTATTATCAATGATCCGTGAGAGGGGCTATTTCGCCTCCCGCACCCACTTTTCCAGCACCGGCATCAGGACCAACGCGCATATCGACGAGATCCTCAAAATACTCAAGAGCGCCTGAAACCTTTCCCGATGATGTAAACTTCCGCGCTGCCCTTGCGTGATGCCGATGGCTTGGACACCTTCAGGAACTCAAACTTCCTTTTGACCTGTTTCAAGAAATCATCTAGCATCGACCCCTGAAAAACCTTGGCCAAGAAGTTACCGCCGGGCGCCAACACCCCATCGGCTATTTCCAGGGCTGATTTCACGAGCTCAATCGATCTGGCCTGATCAAGGCTCCAGACACCGGAAATGGAAGGCGAGGCGTCTGAAATAACTGCATCCGCCGCTCTGGGTATCATTCCTTTAATTTTTTCTTGCACTTTCGGGTTGGTGATGTCGGCTACAATTGTCGCCACATTATTGTTGGGAAACTTTTCTATCTGCTGCATATCCACGCCGAGCACAAAGCCGTCCTCACCCACCTCCTCCAAGGCAATCTGCATCCAGCCGCCGGGAGCAGCTCCCAAGTCCACAACGACGTCACCACGCCGCAACAACCCGTAACGCCTGTTCAGCTGTTTTAACTTGTAGGAAGCGCGGCTTCGATATTTCTCAATCTTCGCCATGCGGTAGAAGTGCTCACGCTTGCGCTCTCGCTGCCAACGGCTACCCAATTCAATTTCCCCCGCGACCTTGCAAAATCAATTCAGATTCGGCGCCTCAATATTTTTAGGTTTCTCAAACGCCCCAGGACTCAAATCTCACCGAACTTGAAGATCTTCGTCCCGCACTCCCTGAAGCCTTCAAAAACCACCCTTCGAAGCTCGTCGAAATCAGGGCTGTAAAAAAGGTGACTCTGGCAGTCACAGTCGCTGGAACCGAACCCTTTGACACTGGTCAGGTGCTTCGCCAGTTCAGCGGCGACCGAGCACTCCTTCCGCCCCCTGCCGCGCGCCGCCACAACATCGACCGCGCGGGCATGAAGCAAAAGATGGTCTATGTGCCAGTGCACCTTTTTCTCCCTCCGCAGGTGACGGCGCACGCGAGCAGAAATTCCACCCAGAGCTGACCCGACATAAACATAATATCCTCTTTTGAAGTCAACTGCGCCCAGCTGCCCGATGTTAAGCGATAGGTCATAGGGCACGTATATCAGAAGAGCATAAATTCCCGGATCCACCACGAGTCCTCCAGCGGCTTTCAGCCGGACCTCATCACGCGCTCCTCGGTGGCGCTCTGCCCCGGTGATTCTTCGACAATAACTTTCACTCTCCTCACGTTTTGACGATCGGTAAGGCTTTTAACTATCTCGTCAGCCAGCACCCGGGCAAACTCCTCGACGGTCGTGTTCACCGCAGGTATCCAGACAACATCGGTGCTCGGAAACTCAAACTCCCGGCCGTGAACGGCAATGCGCGTGGACTTGCCCTCCGAGATGACTTTCAATGCCGAGTTTTGCGACGGTAACAGAAGGCGATGGTCATAGCCGCTGCAAATTTTTTCCATGATTCTTTTGAGGTCCAAGAAGTCCACAACCAAACCGCGCTCGTCCTCGTCCCCCTCCACGGTAACTCCCACCCGCCAGTTGTGTCCGTGCAGGTACTCGCACTTTCTGTGCCCGATGATGAAGTGCGCGGCTGAGAAGCCAAGCCCCTCAGTCAGCTCGACGCGCATCAGAAGACCCCAATTAACTTATGCAGCTGAGGTATTATCGCTATCTCCCTTACGCCTGCACGGGCCGCGGCCTTGGAAACTTGATACATGTGCCCCATGGTCGGAGCCCTGTCGACGTTACGGGCCGGAGTCACGGGCTGAAGCGCGAGCGGGACATCGCCGATCTCGACCAGTTTTCTGCAGACCTCCAAAATTGTTCTCTCTGAAGTGGAGGGCAGAACCACAATCTTGACAAAAGTTTTCACCCTTTTTTTAAACGATAGCTCGATGCAGGACAGCTCCTCGTTCAGCAAGCGGGGCCAATTTCTAACCGGCACGGCCAGATGCTCCGGCAGCTTGATATCGATGGCCGCAATGTCGATGTGTCCGACAACCCTTTTCATTACCTCAACGCTGGCACCGTTCGTCTCGAGGTAGGTGACCAATCCAGCGCGCTTGCACTCCCTAGCAACATCGATGAGAAACTCGCCCGCGTTCAGGGGCTCACCGCCCGTCAGCGAAACGCTGTGAACATCCGGAGTCACCAAGCGCTCGACATGCCGTAACACCTGATGGTGGCTCATCGGATTCCTTACGCGTTTAATTTTCATCGAGCTGGGCCTAGTCTCGACCTCACAGAAAACCGGACGGAACTGTCTGAAACTTTCGGTGTCGCAGTATTTGCAGTCCAGCGAACACCCGGCAAAACGCACGAAGACCTGACGCCTCCCGACGTAAATACCCTCACCCTGTATCGAGTTGAAGATCTGCCCAATGTAACCATCCACCATTTTCTCCACCCCTAACTGTGGACTTTACAGGATAAAACAACGCATCAGGGCGAGGAGCCGCCGGTGGGGATTGAACCCACGACCTATCGCTTTCCTGCCGCAGGTACAAGGCGATCGCTCTGCCGACTGAGCTACGGCGGCCCAACAACCTGTAACCCTCCAGAGAAAAATACATTCCTGAAAGTGACTTTTTAAGACGACTCTATTAAACTCCTAGTGTTTTATCATTCCCCTGACGATGTCCCGAACCGCTGCCCGCCGATCCTTCGCACAAACAATTCCTGACGTCAGCAGCACGCCCTCGGCCCCAAGTTCCAAAGCCCTGGCCACATCCTCCCCCGTAGTTATGCCGGCACCGCAGAGGACCTTTACCTTGGCATTAACATCCTTTACCGCCCTCACCGAGTTCACTACTATCTCCGGCTCTGCCGTGGAAACTGAAACTCCTGTGCCGATGAGCTCCGGAGGCTCCACCGCGATGATATCGGGCCCTATTCCCGCTATCTTTCGACTCTCCTCAACATCAGCGGCGCAAACGACCGTGGACAGCCCGATTTCGTTGACCCTGGCCACAACACCCGCAATCTGGTCGATGGAAATCCTGTGCTCCGCGTGATTCACCAGCGTCCCCACCGCCCCAGCAGCCTTTATCGACTCGGGAGTTATCCAGCCCGTGTTCCTGCCCGGCTTGATTGGATCCACGTGTTGCGCCAGAATGGGGATCTTCACCCTGCCCGCAACCCTGTAGATGTCAACCGCCTGCGGCGCCACGGCCACAGAAACGCCGTGTCCCTCTCCCGCTTCAAAGATCATCCGGGCGAGCTTGACGGAGTTCTTCCCCGTGGCCTCGCTGTAGGTCTTGAAGTTCACGATGACAATAGGTGTTTTCAGCACCCTCACACCCTGCGACCTTCGGAACGTGAGTTAATATATTTAGCGAGGCGCGCCGACTTTCAAACATGTCGAGGCTGATGTTTGCGATCTTTCTGATGTCCATGGCGCTGGGAGGCTCAGCGCTGGTCCTCCCCCTATACGCGAGCAGCCTCGGCGCCAGCTACACGGAAATCGGGATGCTCGGGATTGCCTACGTGGTCTTAGGGGCGGTTTTCTCATTACCCGCCGGAAAAGCCAGCGACAGGTACGGGAGGCGAGGGTTCATAATCATCGGGTTCCTGACGACCGCAATTTCCCTGACGCTCTACGCGTTTGCCTCTTCCGTCGTCTGGCTAATCCTGTTCAGGCTCTTGCAGGGATTGACTGAAACGCTTCTCTGGATCAACGCGCAGGGGGCGATAGGTGACAGCTCAAACGTGGGCGGGCGAGGAAGGGCAATGGGCTCCTATGGTAGGTCTTGGGGTCTCGGGGTCGGCTTTGGGCCGATCATAGGTGGCCTCATGTACACCGCTATAGGGGCCTCGGCAACCTTCCTTTTCTGGGGAATCGTGGCTTTTGTCTCAACCGCGGTGGTGATGAAGATGCCCGCGATTGAACCCCGCCCTGTTACCGGAAAACCGGACTTCTTCAAGATTTATACACTTTGCCTAGGCGGGCTGATATACGTGGGCACCGTGGCGATGATCAACACCATTGTTCCCGTCTACGCGACGACCGGGCTGGGTCTGTCCGCATTTCAGGCGGGGCTGCTGATAACCCTCTTCGTCCTGGTCAGGGCCATGATTTTCACCCCATTTGGCGCAATCTCAGATAAGGTGGGCCACCGCCCGGTCATCCTAGCGGGATTAATCGGGGCCTCGCTGACATTTTTACTGCTCTACACAGCATCAGACGCGATAACCTTGACCGTCTTTCTGGTCCTGCTAGCCATTTCGGCTGGAGCTGTGTACCCCTCGGTGATAAGCGCAATTTCAAAGCTGAGCGGCGGCCTTGGCTACCTGATGGGTATCTTCAACCTGATAACGCTGATCGGGTGGGGAATTTTTCCGGGCATCGGTGGAGCAATCGCGGACGCCTATGGCCCAAACTCTTCATTTCTGATGTCCGGAATCATGGGGCTAGTTTCAGCCGTCGTGCTGTGGAAAATTTTACCAGAGGATTAGTTTTTCACCGTAGCTCTGGCTCACACCAGTCCCCTCAGCTTCCACAGCAGCTTCGGGTGTGACCTCACCAGCGCCTTCAACAAGTCGGTCAGACTGATCCTTTCAAAGTCAACTTTGCAGAGGCTCTGGGCAAGCTGGTCAAGCTCTTGGTCACTTAATCCCAGCAGCACATTCTTCGCCTTCAAATATCGCTGGTGAGACTTGCCCATCCTTTCCCGCCAGCGCCTGTCATATTCCCTCAGCCTCTTCTCTGAGAAATCCCCGTCTTTAACCGCGCCCGCTGCCACCTCTCCGGCAATTTGTCCGGCCCGCATCGCGGAGTCAATGCCTCCACCGGTGAGGGCATTAACCTGCCGAGCCGCGTCACCGACAAGGATAACGTTTCCCTTCACCGTCTGTTTCAGCGGGCCACCAACGGGGATTCCGCCGGCGTTTATCTCGACCACTTTGCCCTTCGCCAGGGCGGGTGTCCGCGCCACGAAATCCCTCAGATAATCAATGGCCCTTCGCTCGGCCCGGCTGCCAAGGACTCCCAAGCCAACGTTCGCCATGCCCTCTCCTTTGGGGAATACCCAGGCGTAACCTCCCGGCGCTATCTTGCTGCCGAGGTAGAACTCCAGCATTGACTGCGACTCAAAATCAACACCGACCATCTGGAACTGAACGCCGCTCTCAAAATCACGTAGTTTTATTGCCGTGTTAATCCCGGCCCACCGTGCCACCCGAGAGCCTACCCCGTCGGCGGCTATCACCACCTTGGCCCTTACCTCTAAGTTGCCCTCGACCCCTCGGGCCTTTACGCCGCAAACCTGTCCATTTTCTATTACCAAGCCGCCGACATAAGTGCCGACCTTGATATCGGCTCCAGCCTCTGCAGCCCTAAGAGCCAGATATTTATCAAACACCTTTCTGTTCAAGATGTAGCCGACCTTACCGGTCACCTTGCGCTCGAAGATTCGAACAGCAATTCCCGAAGGAGAAACTATCTTGACCGAGTTCGTGGGATTCACCGCCCACCGCGTGTCAGGCTTAATCTTCATCTCCTTCAAAACATCCTCAGAAAGGGCCTCGCCGCACTGGACCGGAACCCCGATCTCCCTGCGGCGATCGATCATCAGGACGCTTGCACCCTCGCTCGCCGCTGAACAGGCCGCAGTTGAGCCCGCAGGCCCAGCGCCGACCACGACTATATCATAGCTTTCTTTCAACAGTGATCGCCCCCATTGGACAAGCCCTCACGCAGACGCCGCAATCGGTGCACCTCTCGTTCGGCGTTACGCTGCCGTCCGTGGCCTCGATGGCGTCACGGGGACACACGCCCACGCAACCGCCGCACCTGACGCAGAGGTTTTGGTCCACTTTCATGCTCCAAACTCCGTCAGTTTCCGCTGGGACTTCGGCAACCTCTTGGCCATCTCCGGGCCAATTTCCAGATGACCATAGCGTCCGCCTCCACCCGGGATCACCTTTAATGTTCCTGTTCTAAACGACTTTATAACCTCTACGATTCTGGAATTAGTGGCCGCAGAGAGTTCATCCGGGTGTGCATCCACCAGCACAGATATCTCATCTCCAAAACGCGTGACCAGCTTCTCCCACTCGGCTTTGACACCTGGCGAGTGCGGATCCTCCCCTGTTGCCAGCCCTATGACCTCGGCAAGCGGGGCTATCCTCAGGTAGCCCGGGCGGTGGGGAGGATGCTTAGGCTCAGGGTAGTCCGCGAGCTCGTTCACCCTGTCCAGAACTCCTTTTTTAATCCAGCCACGGCATTCGTCACATCTCCATCTCAACCTGATGGCCTTCTCCATCGTGAACTGCTTGAAGCAACGCGAACACGCTGTGACATGATATTTACCCAAGCGTGGGTCAAATCCGACGTTGAGGACGACGCGCCTGCCCTCTTCCCGCTTGATCGCCCTGATGACCTCCGCGTAAGTGGGCTCGGCCAACTCCAAGCGGTTGAACTCCCTGCCCAGCTTGTCGGGCCATGGGGAGTGGGCATCGCTGTTGGAAAGGAAAGTGAGGTCGGCTAGCTCGGCTATCCTATCCGCCATGTCGGTGTCCGCGCTCAACCCAAGTTCCACAAAGCTGACCGCGCCGAGCCTGTCTCCGTAACAATCCTTGAGGCTGTCAAACTCCTTGTAGACGCTGGTCCAAGGCGTGAAGGCGTGAGATGGGCCGATCAGGCAGCTCTGAGATGCCACAATTTCGGTAATTTCTTGAGCGTTAAGATCAATGTGCGCCCTTCCGTCAGCGTCCATGTCCTTGGAATACCTAGCCAGCTCCTCGCGAACACTCTCGACAACCGAAAAGGATGGTAAAATTATGACGTGGTGCACGCGATTCCTGTCCTCGACCTCGACGGTCAGTATGAATCTCGTCCCGTAGCGCTCGTGTTCAAATGTCCCCTCGGCCACCTCGACCAGCTCATCCTTCAGGCTTCTAAACCACTCAGGATGAAAAACATCGCCGGTCCCGACGAACGTGAGCCCCTTGAGCTTGGCCTGGCTCGCTATGGTGGCCACGTCCATCTGGTTTGAAGTGGCCGCCGAGTATTTCGAGTGGATGTGCAGGTCGGCGGAATAAGTCCGGAGCTCGACCAGATCACCACCTGTATCTCTATCGCCGCCCACTCTTTATTAGACATCCGTGATTCAAGTTCGGGAAATAATTCTCAGGGAAAGGACTACCCTATATACCAAGACTCATCCTGCTCGCGCTTCTTCATCCTTTGTTCACTGCTCATGATCTCCCTGCGAATCCGCTCGATCATCTGTTCCGTCTCCCTCGCCCTCTGCTCCAGATTTTCCATGCTGACCTTCAGGCCCAGAGTTTTCACCACGATCTGGAGAACAGCCTGCGCCGCGCGGTGATCCACGACCATTCCATGAGTCTCGCCCAGCAAACAAACACCCGGTATCTTGCGCAGCTTCCCGAGCCCTATCAAGAGCCCCGCGGCACCGATGATGGGGCCGCCCCTCCTCTCGACGGAGGCCCCGTAATTCCTGAGGCTCATGAGCATTTCAGGATCACCGAGAGCGATTACCCTAGGCTGAGCTCTCGAGAACTTGCCGGTCGCAAAACCTCCAAGGGTGAACATCTGTTTTACCCCCAGCTTCTCGGCAAAATCCAAAACTTTCTCAACAACATCATAGTGGCCCTCCGACGTGACCGACTGAGCATCGCCGGTCCACATCACGAGGCTCCTCCCGTCCATCCTTGCCCAGTAAAATTCATTCCTCGGAAGCCTGATCAGGCCGCCTCCCTCGACCACCGCCTGATGGGGAAAATAGGGCGAGAACATTTCCGCAAATTTCTTCGCCTGGATCTCCGCCACCAAGTGTTCCACCGCGAGCTTCCCAACATAGCCCATTCCGGGAAGCCCCCCTATCAAGACAGGGTTGGTCAGCTTAGGCCTGCCCAGCACATCTATTACAGTATTTTTCACCGCACTCCCACCTGTCTCTTCAGCATCCTCCGGTATCTACCATAGGGATCCTGAGGTGAAAATTTCGGTGGGTGAGGTACAACCGCCCGGTCCCCACAGCCTGGGCACACATCCTTGAAGGTGTAAACCCCGCATGACCTGCATTTTTTCATTTTCATTTCACTCCGCCCTCTGGAATTCTCCCTTTCCACCGGACTTGTTCACGGCCTCGATCATCAACTCAACCGCCCGCTGCATCCCGTTCTCGGCGGCCTTGTAGGACGGCGCCGTCACCTCAATCCTGTACCTGGGCGCGCCCACGTAGTAAAGCTCCACATTTGTGTTTTCATCCCTGACAGAATCGCGGGCGTTTATCATCGCCGACTTTATTATCTCCACACCGTCCGGCGCGAGAGAACTCAGGATGACATAACCCGTAACCCTAAAAGATAGCGACTGTATGGATGACCTCGCGACCTCGCTAATGGCTTTTGCCCAGGCTTCATCGGCGATGCCGGCGATGCTGCCGCTGTCCTTCGCTGCTGCTTCCATCGCCGAGTGCAGGTCACCGAACCTCTCCTGAAGGCCAAACCCGATCTCCTCGTAAGCCTGATCCAGCGTCTTGCCCAGCTTGTTGGCGGCTATTTCTAGGAGTTTCTCCGCCCTCTGGTTGAGCTTTACCCGCTGTGCCTTCCACCTTCTCTCGCTGTCCTTAACCCTCCTGATCGAGAGGTCCACATGCTGCCTCTTGGGGTCAACCGCAAGGACTTTGCAGACAACTTTTTGATTTTCACGAACATGGTCCCTGATGTTCTTGATCCAACCGGACGCGACCTCAGACAGATGCACCATCCCCTCCTTCCCCCCGTACTCGTCCATCGAGACGAATGCACCCTGCGCGAAGACCTTCGTCACGGTGCACATGACGAGCTCTTCCACCGAAGGCCACTCAGACCTGTGCCTAACCATGCCAGCACTACTCCACGGCGCCCAGAACCGTTGCCTTAATCTCCGCCTTCCCGCCTTTTGGAACTGAAAGCGTGTTGCCACAGACCTGACACTTCACCGGTGTGCTGGCGTGGCTAAAGACCAGCTGTTCATTGCCGCACTCGGCGCACCTGACCATCAGGAACCTTGAGCGCCTTTTCTCAACCATTTTATCCCTCCTCGAACTTCACTCCTTTGCTCCTGAAACCTTTGTAGGGATGTGATTTTTTACAAGCCGTACATTTAAGCATTAGGACCACCTTTTTAGATGTCTTTGAGAACTTCTTCTGCTCAGATCTGGGCTGGCTTCCGTAGCCGGAGGTGACCCTGGAGAACTGGCGCTGACCCCAGCTCAGCGGACGCGCGGAGCGCTTCTTCAGCTGGGTGACGCTGTGCTCGGTGTGCTTCCGGCAGGATGGGCAATAAGTCCTGATTTTCTTAGGTATTATCATCTGTTTCCCCCGCAAACATCCGCACTTCATCCCAAAAAGAGTATCGCCGCTAGACTTTTACCGCTATCTTTCTCGCGAGGCCGTGCCTCACCATCATGTCGGCATTGGCGGACGGCAGGCTCACTATCTCCCCCTTGAAAAAGGGACCGTAACTCCGAAGGTCTGCGCCGACTATCCTCTCCCCAAAGTCGGACAGCATTATAGACAGCGCATTCGTTATGTTCAGTGGCGCGGCAACCTCAACTTTCCCGGAAATCGCTGGTTGAACCATTTCAGAATGAAGTCTTTCCAGGCTCTGCTTTATTTCGCTGAATGCGTAACGCTCACGTTCGATCAGCGGTGCCGGTATTTGGCCCTGGACGGCCATGCTCATGGCCTTCAGGATGCGCGTAAAGTGGATCTCCTGAACCATGAAGACAACGCTGCGGAGTTCCTCCAGGAGCAGCTCCCTTTTAATAGAGTCTGACCGGTTCAGCTCCAAATTTAGCCGGGATATGTATTGGCCAACACTTTGGTAAAAATCATCGGGGATCTCAACCAGCTCGCGCGAGGTCTTCTCCTCCCTGTACACTCTAGCCAGCTCCTCGAGTGAGAAATTCATCATCTAACGCCCTCCCTCAGAAACTTTGGAACTGCCTCTTCCAGCCTGAACCGGTCGAGGTCCCGAACAACCATGCATTTCATGCTCACCCCGGAGTGCAGGCTTGAAGGCAACCTGAGTATTCGCTTGGTGTCGATGGTCACCTTACCGTCGGTGAACTCAGAATTCATCCTCGTCAGGAATTCCAGAAGATTTCTCAGTGTTTTTGGCCCCAGGCTCTCAAAGCTGGAAAGCTCGTCCAGTCTCCCCTTCCTTATCATCTCGATGGCGCGCGCCTTCTCCTGCATCAGTTTCCGGGCAAGAGATCTTCGCATCCCCTTCACCTCGAGGAGTTTCTCCTCCCCCAGTGAACTGAAGGTCCTCGCAACTCTATCGCGAAAGACCTTGGAGTAGCCTAGGGCCATGGTAAAATCCGAGGGGATCACGTTCCCGGTCACGTAGTCGACAATCTGCGCCCTCTCATTTCCTTCCAGCGTCATCACCGATTCATCATTGACCCTGACGTGAAAGCCCCTGCCCGAATAAACGAAGCTTATGTTGCGCAGACCCAAGTCGCCGGCCAGCACCTCGGCGAACTGCTGCGCCACCGTCCTGGCCTCTTCGATACACCTTTCGCAGACGCTGCCGGGCGGACACCCGCAGGACTTGATCGGCAGATCCTTGGCATCTATGTCTAGGGCCAGCTCCGATTTCAGCCAGCCCTCCCGCGCCGATGGCCTTTCGTAAAGCGCCACGCTAGCATATACAGAATAGGGCGCCCTGCTCCTCAGGAAATCGCCAAGCTGTTCGACCGTCAAGAACTGGTTGTAACGGTTGCTGGGGCCGCTGCCGTCTAGGTCAAAACCGAACTCCCTGAGGGAAAGAGTGTGCAGAATAAAATCAGGAATATCGTGCTGGTTCCATTCCTCCAAGTAGAACCTCTTGCGCTCCTCCAGCGTTGCCTCGCGCATCATCATCTCAAGCACCTCAGCCCGCCCTCGTCCCCTCATATCTTTTTCTGAAGTAATAGGTGAGTGGGTTCTTTATTTTACGGCAAAACTCGTCCGGCTTGCAGAGCGACGGGGCCGACATCTGGATCTTCGAACAGTTTGGAGTCCTGTACCACTTCGACCTTCCCGAGTCGGCGAGGGTGGGCTCCGTAGTCATCCCGAACCCCATGTGGTAAAAGATGCCCGCTTTTTCCTGCGGCTGATCCTTAAAAAGGGGTGGATTGCACCTCTCTGCCGCCTCGAACAAAAAGGGCGCAATCTCATCCCGGACTATTGAGATGTCGTTGATGAAGTCCGCCATCCTCGTGGCGACCTTTCCGGACGGGGCGACGCGGGCGTAGGAGAGGAAGGGCGTGAGCATCATCATGACAGCATAGTTCCTCAACCCGGCTCCGACACCGTTCAGGGCCAGTTTGATGCACGGGGGGAAGAACTCAGGGCGAAGTCTGCCCGCTGGTCCGCGGGTGAACCCCTCGCGAATCACCGCTTCCTTTGGCACCAGCGAGGAAATTCTTTCACCCACCCTAGCGAGCACCCCCGATGGCTGGGCCCCTAACTCCAGCATCCTCTCATAGACAGACTGCACATACTCTTCCATCCGCACGCTGACAAAATCAGCGTAAAGGTCCCACAGATCCCGGGGCGTGATCACCGCCCAGCCACCAACCAAATAGAGCTTGGTGAGCTCCTTTCTCCTGTGCCTGAGCAAGGGGGCGAGGTCAGTCCACCTTACCGCATACTTCGGCAGATACTGCGGAAGAATGCGGTCGTCCACCGTTTCAAGACCATCCTCCGCCAGCTTCAAGTCCCGCAGCTTGTAGAAATCCTCGCGGGGGATGACAGACCTGCCAACCCTGACACCCTCCTCTACCTCAAGGTTCACCAAGTTTATCGAGCGTTTAACCGCTCTCATGCACAGTTCCTCCTGGCCCCTCTTGAAAAGGTCATACATCCTGTACCTCAGCGTGTCCCGGGTGGCGCTGCCAATCAAGCGGACTTCCTGAGAGCCAGGGAAAGAAACGGCTGCCACGGCCTGACACATCAGATAAAATGAAAGGACCTCTGCCCGGATGCTCTCCACGTTCGGCTCGACCAGCATCTCCCTGGCCGTCCACCTCACCCGCTTCACAGCCATCTCGATAACGTCGGAAGGCATGGCCTCCAGCTGTGGCGAGGCTTCAACGATCTTCTTCGCCTCATCCGAAAACGGGTCCAGCACGGCCAAATATTCCGGAGCGATCAAGTCCAGCCCAACTAACCAGCTTTGAGGCTAGTTCTGCGTCTTCTCTTTTAACTTTTTTCAAGGTGGGGCTACTCCGACTCCACCCTTGGCGCCAGCAAGAACCTGAGCTTTCCAACACCACCCGCTATTGGGTAATCGAGCTGAATCGGCAAGTTCGTGCCAAGGCTGACCTTTATGACATCGGCTGAGCCCGCGGCCTTGGTCATGTCGGTGAGGTACTTTATATTAAACATGGCCCGGGCTTTCTCCTTGGCGCTGAGCTTCAACAATCCCTTATCACCCTTGCAGAGCTTGAGTTCTGTTGATCCCCGGTCCCCCTCGGCAGTGATGAAAAATCCAGACTCATTCAGCTCAAACCTCACATTGTCGCTGATCAGCTCAGCATCCTTGAGGCCATCCTGAATGATGCCAGCTAGAATCTCGGCAGTAGCAGTGAATTGTATCTTTGGCTCCTGCAGTTCTGCCTCCCGGACATCGATGAGAGGGAGGCTCAGCCTTCTCGTCGAGGCACCCTTAAACACGATGGCCAGGCGGTTCATCTTCTCATCAAGCTCAAGGATCAATTCATCGTCGGCCTTTGCCCGGGAAACTATTTTGTCCATTTCCGACAGGTTTATCCCCAGCGTCACCGGTTGCTTGACCGTGTACTCCGCAAAGGCAGCGGCGGGAAGCTCAAAATCTACCAGCGCCACGTGCGAGGGGTCCATCGCCTTCATCTTAACGCCCTCGGGTGTGAATTTGAATGCCGCTTCCTCAATCAGGTTCACCATGGTTCCTATACAGACTTTCCAAACCTTTGAGTCCGACATCCTGGCGCTAACCATGATCTACCTCCCCAGCTCTCGCTCCAGTTTTTCCGCCTCCTGTCTAACTTCCTTGTATAGGCTTAAATCCAGCTTGTCCACCCTCTGAACGATGTCAGCATGCAACTCATTGGTCCCTGCCACGCCCAGCGGGGTCCCGAAAACCCTGACCTTCGCGCCCATCTCTAAGTTCTCTGCGACAGCTGGATCATCAAAAATCACGATCAGCCGCCCAGAACCGTCATCCAAGGTGAACTCCGAGTCCCTTTTGTCCACGACCAATCCGACGACCCTGACCCTCTCATCGCCAATCCTCACATCGGATATCCGTCTAGGCCGCGCGGGCACCCTTTTCTGCTGAATGTCCTCCATATTACATCACTAAGCGTACTCCCTCCACACTTTCCCACACTTCACGCAACGGTAAAAGCGTGTCGTTGGCTCATCGGCAGAGCGGGTCTGCCTCATCCACCAGTAGGCCCTGTCGTGCCCGCAGCTCGGACACTTCGCCTTCGTCGTGGGTAGGCCTGCTTTCGCATTTTCCTCCACGACCACGATTTCGCCCTCGGAGCCAGACTTTTTAACCAGGGAGTAACCCTCAACCTTATCGTCCCTCACCACATGACCGCATAGACTGCAGACCAGCACGACACTCTCTTCATCTTTCCTGGGCAACAGCAGTCTTCCACACTTGGGACAAAATTGCATAAGCTCACTTGAACCCCGCATCTTTTAAAATTTGCGCGTGGTCAAACGCCAGTTCCTGCCATGGAATTTTCCTGAAAATGCCCACATCCTTGGCATCGCTCCCTGACCTGAGTTTCCCTCCGGCCCACTTTGCCAGGTAACATATGCTCACGGTATGTCCCCTTGGATCCCTGCTAGGATCTGAGTAAACGCCGAGCAATCCCTGCAATTTCACCTCGATCCCGGTCTCTTCCCTAGCCTCCCGTACCGCGGCGTGTTCGACCTTCTCACCATACTCCACGAACCCACCGGGTAGGGCCCATCTGTCTTTATAAGGTTCATTTTTCCTTCTGACCAAGACAACGCCCCCCCTGGCCTTTATCACCAGATCAACCGCTAAAGCAGGCCCTCTCATCATCTCACTGGCCTTGAAACCATAACGAGATATAACCCAGCTTTGGGATAACCAAGATGACCTTGCCGAGGATCTGCTCGGGACTGTTGGACACCTCCACCGGAAGTGGGGAACTGTTTGCGTCACCCTTGGTCATGAAGCGAGGCGACCCGTCCTGATACCATATCTCAACGACGCGATGCACAAGAGGTATGACACCGCTGCCCTGGTCCAGCACAACAACGTCTCCAATATTTATCTCAGAAAAGGAGCCAACACCTTGGATGATCAGCAGATCGCCGCGTTCAAACCCGCCCTGAATCGGGAACTTGTATGAATCGATGCCCCTGTTGATGTAGTACTGGCGCCAAGAATAATCATCTTCGTGCCTCATGCTCTGCGAAGTCACCCCTCTCCAGAAGGAGTCCGTCCTCAAAACCAGCGTCATGACTCCGGTGAATAAAAAGTATAGGATGCCCAACATCAGCAGGAACTCGATAACACCGAGAACCACCGGACGCCTCAAAAAATTGCGCGCAATCACCTTGGCCCTTTTCAGGGACCGCCAAAGCTTGGATCTAGACCCGGCCATGGCTCTCACCACGGACGACAGCGGTCGCTATGAGGTGGGCGACCCTAAGCGGCTCTGGGACAAGGCTACGGGTTGAACTCAGCCTGACAATGCTCTCGGCGTCCTCCCTCTTTATCCCAACCAGCTGCATATAGACCGGCGCCTCATGACTCTTGGTCGCCACCGGATAAATTTTTCCCGCCGCTTTGATAATCTTCCACCTCTCCCGCCATCCCGGGAGATGTCTTAAAGCTTTTCGAATATCAGCCATGTCTGGGACCTCTCGAGAAATGACTATCACTGGCAAGCCGGTCTTCCTGAAGACCTCTTTGACATCAAGCACGTTGAAACCGGCAAAGGTCACGCCATCGACCATCAAAACTCTGAGCTGACCGAGGTGGCGACTACCGCCAACCATCCCGACCAAACGCTCGGTCACATCCAAGCCGTCCCTCTCTATATGGGTGATCATCACGCCATCGAGCCATGATCCTCCCCTGAACACCGCACCCACGAGCGGGACCTTGCCCCGGTAGCCGGGCTCAAAGGACCCGTCGTCTACGCCCAATATTCGGATCTCCGGCTTTATCCGCCAAAACTTGACTTGCTGCAAGGAGAGCCCTAAGGAAACATCGCAGCTATTTCTTAAGCTCTTTCTGGAACTGCCTGCGCAGGTCCTCCAGCTGCTCAAGGACGCGCCCGGCCGCGTCGGTCAAGACGCGCTCGGGTGACTTCTCCCTCTTAACCTTCAGATAAAACTTCGGCGGCTCAGTCAGGGGGTGCTCTATCGTGTAAACTGCAGAAACAACGTTCTCATCCTTTGCCAGTTCCGCGCGGAGCAGGTTACAAAAAGTGTGATCCTCACCAATTATCTTTATCAAGATGCTGTCGTCCCTTTTTTCAACCAGCTCAATTTCCATGTTCACACCCGAAGAAAGTATGTCCCCTTTTATTTAGCCTTTGTGAAATTTTTAATTTTTTGCTCCAGTTCTCGAATTTCCGTGCTGGAACCATGCAGGACTATCCTGACCAAGCCGGGCCGGGACACTGCCTCCAAATCTGCCTCCAAGGTCCCGAGTTTCTTCATGAGGTCCAACATCTGGACTGTGCCTTTCACCGGTATGTTCACAACCCGCCTAACTCTGGCCATCACAGCACTCCTTTACGGTAATCGTTCGCCATTTTTCTAAACTCAACGTTGCCGCACGCCTCACATACGAGCTTGTTGCCCTGGCGGCTCAGCGGGTTCCTGCACCTTGAACAGAAAGCGACGATGACGCCGAGGTCCTCACCGACCGTGGACAGCTGCACCGGTTCCCGGCTGGCGTTAAGCACCTTTGCGCGCACTATGTCGCCGGCCCTGAACTCCCTGCCCAAGTCCTTCACATAGCCGGCGTCGGTCTGTGAGATGTGGATTGATCCTATGTTGGGAGGAGGCAGCTCTCGATCTACTCTTCCGCGCAGCGCCCCAATGACCACGCTCGCAGCCTGCTCCCTGACTTCCTCAACCCTGCCCACTATTATGTCGCCCCTCTTTAACACGGGCACGCCGGCTGTTCTGGAGAATACTGAGATATGCTTGGTCCTAGCGTCGACCAGAACCACGCCGGTGTTCGCGGCGTATATCTTCCCATTCTCCTCATATGCACCATTGCCCGGGACAAACTCCTCAGCCGTGGCCAAGAAGTCTCCCGGTACCACAAAATCTCCTGTGTTCACTTCTGCCATAATATCCCACAACCAATATATTGTTCTACTTAAACGATTTATCCCATGCCCTCTTCACTCACTTCATCAACCTGATAGGGCTCCAGCGGGACCCTTCCCAACATCACCCTGAGTTCGAACGGCGTCAGCATCGGCTGCTCAAAGCGCTCCGCGTCGTCTATCGGGATGCGCGGACAGGCGACACAGACGAGGGCATCAAAGTCAAAGTTTCCAATGGTTTCCGGGGATACCTCGTCAACTGCCAAGATGTAGGCCCTTCTCCCGTCTTTTTTCAGGAGATTGACCAGATTCCTCGCGAGATTGAAGCGGGCCTGGCCCTTTTTTGTGCTCACGATAACGCCAAATTTTTCGCCCAGTGCTGCCCTTGCCACCACGGCTTTCCTTTTTCTGATGAACTCCTCCTGATCTGGGGTGAAAACTTTAAACCCGCCGGACACCGGATTGACCGCAACGACCTTCTTGCCCGTGGCAAGCGTGACACCCAGGGGGTGAAAATCACCGGACCCAAGGTAGACGAAGCCATCGACAACCGGGGCAACTGTTTTCGCACAGCCGACATCGCAGCCGAGTACCTGTCCGCTGTATCTTGTTCTCAAGGCAGGTTTACCGATCATCGTTTCAATTCCCTGAGAGTTGAGTAACCTCGCCACCTCATCAAGATGGCCAACATACTGAACTGTGGCAACCAACCCCACCCGCCTGAACTTCAACTCCGGCAGGGCCAGCTTAACCGAATCAAGCGGGCTCGATTTAACCCGGGCCTCAACAAACAGCGTGGGCAGGCCCGACTTCAGGCCCATATCAGCGTGCCCATAGTGAATTAACACGTCGCAGGTCAGTTTTTTTGCCACCTCATCAGCCAAGTCGCACGCCCCGTAGCAGCTGTTGGCTATTATTACCATCTCCACGCCGAGTTGGTCGTATGGCTTCTCGATCTCCAGCAAATGCTCAGCGAAACCCGCCGGTAACTGTACAGCTGCCCGCTTGGCCCCGGTTCTCTTTAGAAACTCTCCGACCGTAGCTTCCTCAAAATCATACATTTTAAACGCCTAAAATTTCGTCCTTCATGAAAAACAATGATCACCATGATTAAAAGGAAACTGGCCATTTAGGCCCCGACAACCCCATGTATTTTTAAGGAGGGCAAAAGTTCTATTCAAATCGGATAACAATCTGGTAAGAAAAACATGTCATCTTCTCAAGTCAGTTGGTTGAGCGATGTGATATCGGCCCAGCAGTTAAGCGAGCTAACCACCTTTAGAGAGATCCGGGTAACCAAGATTCCCCCTGGCTCCATCTGCCTGCTTTGCAAGGGGGGAAGGATGCTCTGCGGAAAGGTGAGCTGCCCGATAATCGTCAAGGCCCAATCATTGACCAAGTCGAACCTGCGCATCACCTCTCCACACATACAGGGATCAACACCTCCCGGGGTTTTCGTCGGGCGCATAGGATATCCCAAGGTCTTCATAGGGCCGATGGTGCCACCCTTTCTGGGAAACACAGAAATCTTGGACACGCCGGAACTCTGGATCGGAAAGGAAATTCAGGAAATAATAGACTACAGGTTCTCACTGATCCGTGGGAAGGCGGCGACCAGCATTTACGATGCGCGGTCCGGCACCCGCCTCCTGGATTCCCTTCAAGAGCTGGCGCTGGGCAAAACCCCCGTGGTTGCCGAAGTTGTTCTCTCAAAAATTCCAAGAGGGGTCCTGACGCTTGACAGCGACATTCAGCCCTTCGGCCCCTCAGCACCGCTCAGGTCCTTCAGCGCTTCTGATGTTTCGGTTGACCGTAGGCTGGAGGCAGCATTCTACGACCGCGATCTCAAAGCAAATGAAGCGGTGGTAGAACTCTACGACAGGGGCGTCTACGTCACCAGAATTCAGCGGGCGTTCAGCCTCGGGATGTTCGGGCTCGGTAAAAATAGGAAACTTGTGCCCACGCGCTGGAGCATAACCGCTGTGGACTCGATCGTCTCCCAAGAACTTATCAACAGGATAAAACTGAACGACACAATAGACGAGTACCGAGTCTATTCCTTCAGCTATCTGGACAACCGGTATGTGGCGATTTTGATGCCCGAAAAATGGAGCTTTGAGTGGATCGAGGCCTGGTTCCCCGGGACGGCCTGGAACCCAAACAGCGGAGCCGCGGAGCCCGCGATGATGGGAGATTTCGAAAGCTACTGGGGGAGAAACACATATCCGGATGTTGGGGGTTGCTACTACTCCTGCAGGCTGGCAGTCGCGGAAAATCTGTGCCGTGAGAACAGGCAAGCCTCGGCCCTTGTGCTGAGGGAAATCCATCCGGGATACATCCTACCCGTCGGCGTCTGGAACGTGCGCGAATCCATCAGGCAAATGTTAAAGGGTGAACCACAGAAATTCGACAACCTGCCTGCGGCGCTGAACTGTGCCATGACAAGGCTCACCATTCCCCTTAAGAACTGGATCGAGGTGAGCCGGCTTCTAAGGCAATTTTTATATCAGAAAAAAATAACGGAGTTCGTTTGATGAGCGTGGAATACACCTTCATCAGCTGCCGAACCTCATTATCGCCCAGCGGGTTGCCCGGGCTAACTTACTCCCTGAACCCCTACGTTGGCTGCGAGCACGGCTGCGCTTACTGCTATAGCCCGTCTGTGTTGAGGGACAGACAGCTCGCCGAAAGCTGGGGCAACGCCGTGCGGGTCAAGCAAAACATCGCGGAAGTGCTGGCCTGGGAAGTTAACCATAAAAACAAAGGCGTTGTTGGGGTTAGCACCGTGACTGATCCCTATCAGCCCATAGAGAAAACCCTAGAGCTGACCCGAAAATGCATCGAAGTTCTGTCGCAGCATGACTTTCCTGTGTCCATTCAAACCAAATCTGCCTTGGTCCTGCGCGATTCCGATCTGATAGTGCCCAAAAAATTTGATGTCGGGGTGACCATAACTACGATGGACCGAGAACTGGCGGCCTTGATAGAGCCGAAAGCCTCGCCGCCTGACGCGCGCGCTCAGGTGGTCGAGGAGTTCTCCAGCCGCGGGGTTGACACATGGATATTCCTGGGGCCGATAATCCCTGAGGTAAACGATGAAGGTGAGGGCTTGAGAAGCGTCATTGAAATTGCTGCCAGAACTAGGAGCAAAGTCCTGTACGATCAACTCAACCTGAAGCCGTGGGTGATGGAGAGGCTGGGCCCAGCGCTTGAAAAGCTGAAGCCCGGTTTGGTTGAGAGAATGACGACGACCGTTTTCGAAGGACACCACTGGTGGAACAATACCTCTTCAATAATTAGGTCAATTTGCGGTGAACTCGGAGTGAAGTGCGAGGCGGCTTTTCCAAATTAAAAGCTAGTGGAGCCGCCGGTGGGGATCGAACCCACGACCTATCGCTTACGAGGCGATCGCTTTTGGCGCGCTAAACAGCACTCTACCGGCTGAGCCACGGCGGCCCGGTTAAAACTTTACCTCACTACAAAAAGCTGTTTTGCTGAGGCTGACCAACCGCCAAAAATCGCTGTTCCACTTAAAATCACCAAACCAACGACCGGCAAGCCCATCGCGGCTTTGATCTTAAACCCAGGAATTTTTGCTCGATTTTCAAAAAACCTACCAAATGCTTAATACTCATCACTTGAAAATTCTAACGGTGCCTTGGACATGGAGAGAAACGACCCACGCGCCCTTCAGTTTGAGGAAAGGTTAAATTCCCTTTACGCCCGAGTCTTGGAGCTTGAGCGCCGAATAATCGCCTTGGAGCGCAATTTAACACCACTGAAACCATCCGGACAACAGCCGGCCCAACCCGCTCCATCGCAGCCAAAAACCGAAGCGGGACACAAGTACCTGAGCCGGGCCATCAGCATGGCCAAACGGGACTACGATCGAAAGTATAAGTAGAAAACACTCCGGTGGGGCGATGCGCGAGGAATACTGGTATTACACTTTCTGGCTCGTTGTAGTCGGCAGCTGGGTTCTCGGCATCGCCTATGGAAAATGGGGGGGAGGGTACGGTGGCTTTTTCTCAGAACTGGGCCAAGCCGTCAGCGTGCCCCGGCCCAGCCAGATGGAGCTTTGGCAGCCGATGGTGTACTTCACCCTGACCGCCATTGCCGCCTTCGTGCTTTCCCAGCTCTTCTTCGGCATCGGAGCAGCAGTGTTCCTCTTCGCGCGGGGTGTCTCGGATAGCGGTTTGATCACGAGCATGGAAATCATGATCGGGAACTGGAAACTGGCTTCAGTTTCGCCTGCGGAGATATGGACAATCTTCTTCATAATGCTGGTTCTGGTGGTAAACCTGCCCCTCTGCCTGTGGGCCGCCCAAATCGGCGCCCAGAGAGCTATCCGGATGCTCTACAGGCTGCGGGGAAAATCGACAATACCACATGCAACCGCCGGGGCTGTTTCAAACCTCATCATCATAATAACTCTATCTTTGATCGTTGGATTAACTGCAACGTTTGCAATAGCCAACACATAAGATTTAAAAATGAATAATTATGAAATTGAAATATGAAGACCACTTTAAGCGTTATAAAAGCCGATGTGGGCAGTATTCCCGGCCATGTTAAGGTGCCGGGGGAACTTTTAGAAATAGCCGAAGAATCCTTGAAAAAAGCAAAGGAAGAGGGAATAATAAAGAGCTATCACGTTACCAGCTGCGGGGATGACCTGGAGCTCATCATGTCCCACGACAAGGGCGAAGACAACCCAAAAATACACCGGCTGGCCTGGGAAACCTTCAAGAAGGCCGCAGCACTGGCCAAAAAGCGCAAATACTACGGCGCCGGGCAGGACCTGCTGGTCGACGCTTTCTCCGGCAATATACGAGGTCTGGGCCCCGGAGTGGCCGAGTTTGAAATCGAGGAACGACCCAGCGAGCCGGTAATCGTCTTGATGTGCGACAAGACCTCTCCCTCCGCGTTCAACCTTCCCTTTTACAAAATTTTCGCCGACCCTTTCAATACCTCCGGGCTCGTGATAGATTCGAAGATTCACGATGGTTTCCGGTTTGAGGTGCATAACATAAAGGAGGGTGAGAGAATTTTCCTGAACTGCCCTGAGGAGCTCTACGACCTGCTCTCCCTGATAGGACTCTCCAGCCGTTATGTGATCAAACGAGTTTTCAGGAAGGATGGGCCAGTGGCCGCCGTGGCCAGCACCGAACGATTATCACTCATAGCTGGAAAGTACGTGGGAAAGGATGATCCGGTTGCGATTACCCGGGCGCAGTCGGGATACCCGGCGGTGGGAGAAATTTTGGAAGCATTCGCGTTTCCGCAGCTCGTGCCTGGGTGGATGCGGGGATCACACAGGGGCCCCCTGATGCCAGTATCTCGGGAGAACGCGCGTCCAACTCGTTTCGATGGCCCGCCACGCATTATGGCCCTGGGATTCCAGATCTGCAATGGGGAACTCATCGGCCCAGTGGATCTTTTCGGCGATCCCTCCTTTGACCTAGCGAGAAAACAGGCTATAGAGATGAGCGATTATATGCGCAGGCATGGTCCTTTCGAGCCCCATCTGCTTTCCCCTGAGGAGCTTGAGTATACAACCCTGCCTGAAGTAATCAAAAGGATGAAGGAGCGTTTTGAGCCTATAAAAAAGAAGTGAAAGAAACCGGCCTCGCCCTGAACCGACGCTTTTCAGCAGTTGTACCACAGTTGATAGAAAATAGGAGAAAATCAGGGGCTCGTTTAAAACTGGGCCATTACAACGACAGACAGCGTATACTCTTACCCCTCGTTTCCACAGGGTCAGTTCTGGGCTCCAGCATCAAAAACCATGCCAACGATGATGCACCTCGGGCAGGGCCAGCTTTTTCTGAACTGACAACAGCCTGATTAGAATGGCACGATTGCAAACGCTTGGGCCGCTAGCAACAATTTCAGGACAATTTTCCACCGGAAGGTTTTTGAGGGGCCTTCTAGTCACGTCAGTCATTTTTGAGCGCATATCTTTCAGCCAGCTTTACCCAGTCAATTTTGAAAATTGCTACTATAATTAAAACCAAAAAAATCGTGACCAAAACTGTAAGCGTCCAGTCGCCAGATAATTCACCCAATGCTTTACCCACTATTCCTATGATGAAAACCATGGTAAACTTTCCCGCTGCACAGGCCGCAAGAGTCTTCCAGAGGCTGTAACGCATGAGGCCGAGAGGGATGAATAACAGGTCGTCGGGCAGTGGTGTAAGCGCGAAGACGAAGACGGCGAGTGCGCCGAACTTTCTGAAGATCCTCAGCATCGCATCCATCTGGCTGCGACGTTCTTTACCCAACGCGTTCCTGCCTATATACCCGAGGCCATATCCAACTAGCTCTCCAAGCGTTGAGCCGGCTCCGGCCGTTATCGTGAGCAGAATTGGATCGAAGGCAGGAGATAGGGCCAGCAGGATCACGGTGTAGGGGATTGGAATTATTATAGAACTTGCCCCGATTAAGCTGAGAAGAAAGATGCCCGGGTAGCCGATCTCCCTCCAAAAATCCCCCGGGACATTCATGGCGACAAGGGCCAATAGAGAAAAACCCAATCCAATGATCACAATGAGCAGGACGGCGGCTACCTTTTTGTGTTGGCGCAGCCAATTTTTATTCACGGGCGTGCCCCATTATTTTCAAAGCGTCCCGCTCTAAATTGGTTATTGATTTCCAACATAAAATAGCCCGGCGCCGCAGAACTTTCACTCTTTTGCTGCCACTAGCTGCCTGATTCCCTCCTCGATGGTTACAGTCGGCCTGTACCCGAGCAGCTTCTTGGCCTTGGTCAAATCAGCAAGTGTGTGGTAGACATAGTTCTTCACCGGGTTGGGCAGGTAAACCGGCTTTATCGACTTTCCCAGCGATTTGTTAAGCAGCTCGACCACGCGGTTGAAGCTCGTCTGCTTACCGGTGCCAACATTTATCACCTCGCAGCCTAGTTCAGAATCGACTGCCTTGAGACAAGCTTTGACCACGTCGCTCACGTGGACGAAATCTCGCGTCTGTTCCCCGTCGCCATAGATCTCCGGAGGCCTGTCCTCAAGCATGGACCACAGGAACTGCGAAACGTTGTTCGCGTATTTACCCTTGGCACGCTCGTGGGGACCATACACGGAAAAGAACCGCATGCCGACCGAAGAAACACCGTATAACTCATGATATACGCGCGCCAGCCGCTCCATCGCGATCCTGGCCTCTGTGTAATAGTCAAAGGGCTCTGACATTGTGTCCTCCCTGTGGGGCATCGGACAACCTCGGTACAAGCTTGAGGTAGACGCGTAGACTACCCTGGCACAGTTACGCTTGGCCAGCTCGAAAACGTTCATGAAGCCAATCACGGCCTCTCCGACCAGCAGGGGGTTGTCTCGATACATTGGGGAGCTGGAGGGGATTCCAAGATGAAAGATCTTTTTTACCTCGGGAAGCTTTAGCTCCAAAATCCTCTGGCATGATGCCTGGATGACCCTCACCTTTTTTTGCACGGCTTTTAAATTCTCCGCCGAACCAGTCGAGAAATCATCCAAGACGATGACTTCCTCACCCGACCTGACCAGCTCCTCCACCAGATTCGAGCCTATGAATCCCGCGCCACCGGTTACCAGCACTTTCATCAGTTTCACCTAACATCTTTAACTTGATAAATTTATTTTATTGTTGGCATTGATTTAGGTTGTGTCTCTGTGAAGGTAGTCCTGATAAATCCCAACACAGGTCAGAAAGAGCGAATAGAGAACGAGGCGGCCTGGCCACCCCTTGGCCTGCTATATCTGGGAACGGTGCTGCAGGGTGAGGGATATGAAGTCAGGGTCATCGACAACGCGAGGATCGGGTCCCCAGTTGAGAGATTGGCCGAACGTGTAAAAAAGGAAAACCCAGATGTCGTTGGGGTAAGTGCTTTGACGCCTACCTTCAAGCAGGCTATCAAAATTGCACAGGGCATAAAGGAAAAAAATCCCGACGTTAAGCTCGTCTTTGGAAATTATCACGCAACTTTTGAGTACAAAAAGCTGTTGAAAAAATATCCCATCGTGGACTGCGTTGTCCTGGGTGAGGGAGAACGCACTTTTTTGGAATTGGTCAAAGCAATCGAGAAAAAGGAAAAAATAAAGGGAATAAAAGGCATAGCCTTGAGATATAAAGGCAGGGTGATCAGGACACCGCCAGGTCAATTTATTCAAGATCTGGACAAGCTCCCCTTTCCCAACCGATCCCTTTTGGAACAGGAATATCACTCGGAGGTGGTCGGGGTTCTCGGTACCGGCGGAAAATTCACCACCCTACTGTCATCAAGGGGATGCCCTTACGCCTGCAAGTACTGCGCCTGTTCAGCTTTTTCATCCCAAAAGGTCAGGTTCAGGTCCCCTGAAAACGTTGTTGAGGAGATGGAACTACTGTACAGCGAGGGCTATGAAGAAGTTGGATTTGTGGACGACAACCTGCTTTTAAACAAAAAACGAGTCGAGAAGATCTGCGACCTTTTGAAAGCCCGTAAAATCAAGTTGAACCTGTGGGCTGAGGGCCGGGTTGACCAGGCGTCCTCAGAAACTTTGAGAAAATTTTCCCAAGCCGGTTGCAAAATAATTTACTTTGGTATCGAGAGCGGTAGTCAAAAGGTCTTAGATTACTATGGAAAAACCATAACGCCCGGTATAAGCAAAAAGGCCGTGTCAAATGCCAAAAGAGCAGGAATAGAAAACATCATCGGATCGTTCATAGTGGGGGCGCCAATTGAAACCAGAGAGGACGTGGAGAAAACGTTCAAATTTGCCCTGAGCTTGCGCGGCATGGACTTTCCGCAGATGAACGTGTTGAACCTCTCGCCGGGCATGGAACTTTGGATCACAGCAGTAAAAAACGGCCACTTGGACGAGAACGTATATTGGGATAGACCTGTACCAGCCGTCAACGTCTTACCATCCCACCTAGAAGAAAAGGAGCTCAACGGGATGATAGACAATTTTTACAATGACTACATAAAAAGGCCAAACTATCTGCTTTTACAGGCGTTGAAAACTTTGAAGAGCGAGTATCGGCTGAAGATTTTGCTGGCAAACCTGAGGACCGGAACAGGCATTTCCAAGATAAGACAACTGTGGGGAGGATAAAGCTTGCGGGTGGGGTTTTTCACCGACACCTTTCTGCCGCAGAAAAACGGAGTCGTGACTTCATTGCTGAGCTCTGGACCGGATCTGGTCAGGCGCGGCCATGAAGTATATGTTTTTTGTCCAAGATCAAACGTCAGGGAATTCAAAGGGATAAAAGTTTATTCCTACCCGGCGGTGACCTTTAGGCCCTACCCCGAGTTCAAAATAGCGGTGCCGAGAGGTAGGAACATAGTACCAAGATTGGACATCGTCCATAGCCACTCACCCTTCACGATGGGCTTCTTTGGATGGAGGGTTTCCAAATTTCAAAAAATCCCGCGCGTTACGACCTTCCACACCATACTCTCAGAATATGTCCGCTACATTGCGCCATTCGGGAAAAAATTTCTGGAAAAAATCACATGGAAGTACTGCGAGATTTTCTACAACAAGCAAAATGGGATAATTGCCCCCAGCCACGCGTTGAGAAAAGTATTGAAATCCCACCAGATAAAAAGGCCCATCTCAATAGTGCCGACAGGAATAGACACAGAATTCTTCAAACCCGTGAAAAAGGAAACGGCGAGGGAGAGGCTGGGGCTTGAAAAGGAGGAGAAAATCTTCTTAAGCTTAGGGCGGTTGAGCCACGAGAAAAACATCGACGCACTGCTCAGAGCATTCGAGAAAGTAAACGCTAAACTAATCATCGCGGGGCGCGGACCGGCGGCAAAAAAACTGATGAAAATTAAAGAGGAACTCAAACTCGGGAAAAAAGTTTCCTTCACCGGGTACATCCCTGAACAACTAAAACCACTTTACTATTCGGCCGCAGATGCTTTTGTCATAGCATCCACGGGTGAAACACAGGCTTTAGTAGTCATAGAAGCGATGGCGTGCGGGTGTCCGGTGGTCGGAGCCGATTCACTCGCCATCCCGGAAATTGTGAGCGATGGAAAAAACGGCTATCTTTTTAAACCCGGCGACATTGAACAGCTGACAGAAATTTTAAACTCCTATGAACCAACAAAAAAAATGATGACTCAAGCCCTTGAAACCGGCCAAAAATTCTCGGTCAAGAAATGCGTGGACAAACTTGAGAAATTCTATAAAAGCTGCATTTAAACAGTAAAAACAATCAATCCTTCAATTAGCTGATGTTAAAATCATCATCTGAAAGTGTTGTACTCCCTGGGCCTTTTCCCCTGTAGATACTGGACGGTAACTTTCGTCCAATCCAAGATAAGCCCGATTAGCCCGAGTTTCTCCAATCTCCTCCTAGATGTCCGGATGATAACATTTTTGAGAAATACAACTTTTCCCTTTTTAGAAATTCTCTTGCACAGGTCGAAGTCCTCCGAAGCCGCCATGCTCACATCGAAGCCTCCAACTTCAAAAAAGGGACCTCGCTTGTATGCCACACAGGTCCCGGCAAGGAATGGACCAAAAAACATGAAAGAAATCAAGATCAGAAAATTGAAGAAGTAGAAAATTATCTCCGTCAAGGCGCTCTTACCGCAGGGCATTATTAGGCCTCCCGCACCAACGACCTCTGGATCCTTAAACACCTTTATCACCTCGTCTATGAAGTGTCTGGTTATTGCTGTGTCGGCATCTAGAAAAACTAAGATCTCTCCAGTAGCAGCATCGGCACCAACGTTTCTGGCAAGCGCTATGTTGCCCTTGCTGTGATAGACCCTCGCAAACTCGCTGGCTATTTTAACTGTGTTGTCCACTGAGCCGCCGTCAACGACGATAATTTCCGCTTCTGGGACGATATCGCGCGCGTTTTTTAATGTTCCACCTATGAGTTTCTCCTCATCTAATGCCGGCATCACTATGCTTATTTTTGGTCTTTCTGACAACGGGTACATTGGCCCACCGTCTACAACCTAAGTGCCATGAATCGACTTTTAGCTCACTCCCTCAATATAATTCCTATAACTTTGCTCCACTTTTTCCGCTGTTACATCAAAATCAAAAAACTTCTCAGCCCGAATCCTAGCGTTGCGGGCCAGCTTTTTTCTGAAGTTTTCGTCACTAATGAGGACATTCGCGGCGGCGGCTATGTCCTCCGAGCTTCTGGGCCTCACGAGCAATCCGCAGTCAGGGGAAACAACCTCCGGAATCCCACCAACATTGCTGGCTATAATTGGACATCCACACGCCATTGCCTCAATCAAGGCTATGCCGAAAGGTTCCCATAAAGAGGGCAATATGGAGAAATCGCTTGCCGAGTAGTATTCTATCAGTTCTTCCTCAGATAAAAAATCAGGCACAAATTCGACCTTTTTTTCCAGCCCTGATTCTTTAACCAGAGATTTTAACTCCACAAGATCTGGCCCTCTGCCCACGATTACTGCCTTGAAGTCCCCTTCGATTTCCTTAACAGCACTTATGAGATATTTTACACCTTTCTGGGGAACCAGCCTGCAGACCGACACTGAAAGGAACTCGCAACCAAGCCTGTCCTTGATATCTGAATTGACCCTCTTGAATCTCTTCGTGTCCACCCCGTTGTAGATCACCTCGGCTTTATCTCTCGGGTAATCCTTAGGAAGGGTGATATCAAGAGTCCACTTGCTGTTAGCGATGACTTTATCACAACTACGAATTATTCTGTGCCCTATTTTATCATCAAAAAGCTGTCCCAAAAAATCGGTCTCTTCATTTATGCCAACAGGCCTGGCGTTGTGCAGGGTGAGAAAAAGTGGAGCACCTAAGGATTTCTTCCATAAAACCATTGATGAGAAGCTCAAAAAAAATCGATTGTGGAGGTTGATTATATCCGGCCTTTCCTGTTTGCAGATCTTAAGCATGGCGCCACGAAATGAAAACGGTATTGACAAGGGGGGTGGTAAAAAAGGGGGCAGTTTTTCTAAAACAAAACTCTTTATCCTGTAGACCTTAGTGCCGTTTATTTCCTCCACTTCTGGAGTGTTCCTGAGTCTTGAGGTTATAACGCTCACGGAATTTCTCTTGGAGAGCCGCTTGCACAGGTCATACAGATACTTCTCCGTCCCGCCGAGGTACGGGTAGTAAAACGGATTTACGTGAAGGATCTTCATCTCTACCTCTAAATTCATCTAAATTGCTACTTAAAGAGATGACGTAAACGCGAAAGTCATTTAACTTAGACATGCACAAATCGGTTGGGTGAAACATGAGGGTCGAGCTGAGGAAGTGGATGCGGGAAAACGCAAAGTACGTGGCCTTCTGGGTCTTCATGGGGTTAACTCTACTGGGGCTGGTTATATGGAAAATAGGAATATATACCATTGTCGTGATTGCCCCATTTTTACCGCTATTCATAATTGCCATGGTCAAGATGGCAAGGGAGCTGAAAAAATGATAATAGGGCATGTTTCAATTCCGCTCATCATTTACGGCCTGTTCTCGGGCAACTTAGATCTGGCGGCCTTGCTTATCGGCAGCGGTTTTCCAAACTTTGATGTCCTCCCGACGCTGCTGAGGAAAGAAACGCCCAAGGACCCGATTAACGAGACGCACGCCTCCACAATTCTCCACACTATTTTTCTTTACCTGGTGATACTGCCGATCCTGTACCTCGTGCTAAGCGGTCTGGGTTGGAGCAACAGCTGGGTCATCGCGATGTCCTTTTCCTTAGGAGGAATAATCCATGTTCTAACAGAATCCTTTGACGAGAAGGGAAGACGCTTGCTTTACCCGTTAAGCAAAAAGTTCTACGGGATCAAAGTGCTGCCGTACGACTTCTGGACTTATCTGACCGACAAAAAGGTCATGGCATTAGAAGGCGGACTTTTCCTCGCGGCTTTTTTGCTTTTAGTCTTCTAGCATTGCCCTGCTTTATTCCCAAATATGAGATCGCCCCGGCCCCAACAAGCGTACTGAAGACCAGCGTTATCGCCCTTTCAATCAGGGTCGCGCTGATCGCGATTTGGATTGGGACACCAAAAAGCAGAAAAACCGATGCGATGGTGGCATCGACCGTGCCCAAGCCCCCCGGCAGAACAGGGATCATCCCTACCAACGCGGGCAAAGTTACGGCGAAGAAAAGCATGGGTATGGAAGGAGTATAGCCGAGCGCCTGAAATATAATGTACAATCTAGCTATGGCCAAGACCCATATGGTAACGGTCAGGATTGTAACGCCAAAAATTATCTTCCTGTTTTTTATGATCTGCTCCGAGCTGTGATAGAATCCCTTTATGCTGCGCTCCACCTTCACCACATTTACTTCACGACGAAAAATCTTGGCCAACCTAGAAGTAAAGTCAGCTATTTTTTTAGACCCGGTAGTGCTGGACAAGACATGAAAAAAGAAAAGGCTCCAGCCAAACAAAAACGCTATCCAAAATGAAAACATGAAAATATCATACCAGATATCCATCTGCTTCAGGGAAATTAAAAAACCGAAGATCAGCAACGAAATGTAGATTGGCAAGTCAACGACATACTCCGACAAAATGGTCGCGAAACCGCAAGAATAGGGCACATTTTGGGTCTTTTTAAGTATGTAGGCCCGGGCTATCGGATCCCCACCAGCGTATGTGAAGGGTGTTATGTTGTTTATGAAAATTCCACCGAAGATGATGACGTATAAGCTCTTTATCGGTAAACGGTGCCCGACTGTGGAAAGTGTTAAACGCCATCGCAATGACCAGACCAACAATCCAAAGAGATAGGTGAAAACTGCTAGGGGTATGTAAAAAAATTTAGCTCTGTAGAGTGCCTGTAACATCGAGCCCAGGTTTTCCCTGAGGATCAGCAATGCTGCAGCCAGTACAGCCAGAAATACAAGCATAGAAACTAAAAGAGATCTGCTATCGACAAAACCCGGCCCTTTTTTCATCAAATTCACATTTCAACAAAACGATTCGAACAACTTAAATGTTGCTTTTAACAGCTTTGGCAGTGCGGCACCGAGAGCCAAAATCAGCTTCAACGATGAACCAAAACTATCTCAACCTCCAACTCGGTTGATGAATTACGCAAAGCGGCCACAAATTCCCTTGACAAATCCGCGGCTGCCTTGTCAGCTCCAACCGCCAAAGTCCTGCCGCAGATAAACCGGCTTTTTCTGACGACGATGTCAGTGGGGTGGCTGAGGATTATTGATGGATGTCCCCAAGCTTGGACTTCCTCCGAGTATTCTCCGGCTCTGAGCTTGATAAGAAGAGGCCCGCCCGATGCAGCTGATCTCTTGAGCTCTGGCTCAAGCTCGGCGGCGGACCTTTCTGCCCTAACCCCAATCACGCAATCCCCCTTAGGACCGATGTACTCCTCCTTGGTGATCATGAATGTAGTCCGGTGCCTCGCGGTCACCATTGGGTGTCCCCTGGCCCTAATAACCCACCTCATAGAACCACGAGTTAATTTAAGTCAGGACATGAGAATATTGTTTTGGTTAGATGCTGGAACAGGAAAGGGAGAACTTAATCGAGCGATTGATCAGGTGGGGTTACCTGACCAAACCGAATATCATCGAGGCCTTCAGGAAGGTGCCCAGACATGAGTTTATACCCGGCAGCTTCAGAAACCATGCTTACTCGGACCAGCCGTTGCCGATCGGTCAAGGCCAGACAATTTCCGCCCCGAGCATGATTGCCATAATGATGGAGTCGCTTGAGCTGACACCAGGGCTGCGCGTGCTGGAAATAGGAGCCGGATCCGGCTACAACGCTGCCCTTGTTGCCGAAGTGGTCGGTAAGGACGGAGAGGTAGTTACAGTAGAAAGGGTCAAGGAACTCGCAGAATTCGCGGAGGAAAATCTGAACAAGGTTGGGTACGGATGGGTGAGGGTGGTCGTCGGGGACGGCTCGCTCGGTCATGAAGAAGGCGCGCCTTGGGACCGTATTCTCGTAACCGCCTGTGCCCCCGAGATACCGAGGCCCCTCGTAAGACAACTCAAGGTCGGCGGTAAGCTGGGGGCTCCTGTCGGCAAGGATTACATGTTTCAAACCTGGACCGTCGCAGAGAAACTGGAAACCGGTAAGATCTCGATCACGGAGCACGGCGGCTGCTCATTTGTGCCTCTAATCGGGAAATGTGGATGGAAGACTGAGGATTAACTGAACCATTTCTCCAGCTTGGCCTGCCCACGCTCGGTTCTTCCCTTGGTCAACTTATCTATTCCCGACTGCACCCTGTCCTCGGAGAAATCATACTCATCACAGAGAAATTTTTTAATGGCCTCCGGGTCAGGATCCCCCCATTTTAGGCTGTAGTTGTCGGTGACATCCGGCCTTATGAATATCTCCCTCACCTCAAGAGGATCTACTTCAAATTTTTTACCCAATTCTGTCTTAACTATTTCCATCATGGACCCGTGTTTTTTGACAAGCTCAAGCGCCTTCTTGGGCCCCACACCCTTTATCCCGGCATTGTAGTCTGTCCCGATTAAAACGCCGATGTCGACGAGTTGCTCACGGGTAATCCCCAACTCCTCCAGAACTGCCTTCAGCTCTATAATCTCGGGATAAACTTCGACGTAAACATCCTTCCCCGGAAGCTTCCGTCTACCAGTAATGGCAAGATTTCGGACGAGCAACGGTGCCCCGAACAGTAGGCTGTCAAAATCCTGGCTTGCCGCTGCCCAGGCATCACCCCGCTGAACTAGGCGCGCCGCCTGAGCCTCCCCCTCGCCTGGGGCTTGCACCCAGGGCAACCCCATGTGGTCCAGAAGCTCTTGCGCCTGTCTTATCATCGAAGCGTCCAAGCGCCCGGCGCGCTGGGCGAACTTTCTGGCCTCCTGCACTCTGCCCTCCTCGAGCGCCCTCTTCCACTCTCCCTCGGCCTCAATCCTTGCCATTTGGCGCTGTTCGACCGTCAATCGTTTAAGCACAGGGGGCTTTCCATCGAACACGTAAACAGGGCGGATTCCCACCTCCACAAAATTGGCCGTTCTGTAAAAGATGCCTGAGAGATGCGAGGTCACGCGGCCTCTTGAGTCCCGCAGCAGTTCTCCGTCGCGCTGCCTGATTATCGAAAGGAACTGATAGAGCGAGTTCAGGGCATCTATGGCGATTACCTTTCCTCCCAAACGCTCAAGTTCGACTTTCTGCCTTGTGACCAAGTCGCCGAGCTGTACACCCATCTCCGCACCGATAGGAATTCGCGCTGAATACTTAAATTCAAACCGCAGGAGGCACAAAAACTAACGCTAGATTCAACACCCGCCAACAAAAAATAGAAGCACTTATGCATCCGCCGCTTAAAAATTGCTAAAAACGCGGCCCCCCTTGCTGTTTTTACGCGGCCTTATTTTCTCCAGGTAGTCTCCTCACAACCGTTATCGGGATGACATCCTTTTCATATTCGTACATCGCGATGTCAATGGGATCAATCAATTTCTCAGGCAACTCAACCAAAACTGGAGCGCCCATCTCTATCTGGAGGGCCCTTGCACCAATAATGCGGGCCTTCTCATATCGTGTGTGTTTTTTCTGAAGAATGGGTGGGCCCCCTACATCTCTGGCATGCCACCCATCTCAGGGCTAGGACCTGCTCCCTTTTCCTTCTCCTCTTTCTCAAGCTTTCCTGCAGCAATGACATCGTCAATCCTGAGGATCATCTCCGTGACTTCGCTAGCTGACTTTATTGCTTGGGTCTTCACTCTCAACGGCTCGACTATGCCCTTTTCAAGTGTGTTCAAAACCTTTCCACTAATCACGTCAACACCCACGTTCTTTCCATCGCTCTTCTCATGAGCCGCTCTCAGCTGCACCAAGATATCAATTGGATCAAGGCCTGCGTTTTCAGCGAGCGTCCTTGGAATCACCTCAATTGAGTCGGCAAACGCATTCACCGCCAGCGCCTCCCGACCACTAACCGAATCTGAGTACTCCCTCAATCCCTTCGCCACCTCTATCTCAGGTGCCCCTCCACCGGCGACTATCTTGCCATCCTCGATAGCCGCTGAAATAACGGAAATCGCGTCGTGTACTGCGCGCTCAACCTCGTCAACGACATGCTCAGTGCCGCCCCGCACTAGAATGCTCACAGACCTTGGGTCCTTGCAGCCTTCAACGAAAATCATCTCATCTCCGGCAATCTTGCGTTCCTCCACAAGCTCTGCCGCTCCCAAGTCCTTGGAAGAAAGATCCTTAATGTTCGTCACACAAGTTCCTCCCGTGGCGCGGGCCAGCTTTTCCATGTCCGACTCCTTTACCCTCCGAGCCGCTAAAATCCCGGCCTTCGCCAAATAATGTTGTGCGACGTCATCGATGCCTTTCTGACAAAAGACGACATTAGCGCCTACTTTCTTTATCTGATCAACCATTTCCTTCAGCATGCGCTGCTCTTCGTCCAAAAAGCTTTTGAGCTGTTCCGGGTCGGTGATGTTAATTTTAGCATCTGTCTCTGTCTTCTTAACCTCAAGGGCTAAGTTCAGAAGGGCTATCTTTGCATTTTGCACCCTCTTCGGCATTCCGGCGTGCACCACCTCTTTATCGAGAACTATCCCCTTGATTAACTGGGTGTCAACGGAACTTCCCCCGGTCTTCTTCTCAACCTTGATGTTGTCTATGTCTGCCTCGATTTTTCCGTCAATTTCTTCCACTATCTGTCTGACAGCGTTTACACACAGCTCAGCGAGCTTTTCGCCGTGCATCTCAGAGCCCTTGCTACTCATCGATGTCTTGGCGATCTGTTTGAGGACCTTGTCGTCATCCTTGGAAACTGGGGTCGCCATTTTGTCCAGTATCTTCTGCGCCTCATCGGCCGCGAGCCTGTAGCCGCTGACGATGACCGTTGGATGTATGTCCTGCTCAAGTAATTCCTCGGACTTTTTCAGCAACTCGCCCGCTAACACCACCGCTGTTGTGGTGCCGTCACCTACCTCATCCTCCTGAACCTTTGAAACTTCCACCATCATCTTGGCGGCCGGATGCTCCACATCCATTTCCTCAAGAATGGTGACGCCATCGTTCGTTATGGTGACGTCACCCAAGTTGTCGACCAACATTTTATCCATTCCGCGCGGGCCCAGGGTTGTCCGGACCGACTCCGCGATAACCCGTGCGGCCATTATGTTCATGCGCTGGGCATCTCTGCCCAGATACCGCTGAACTTTTTCTGGCAGAATGAGTATTGGCTGTCCTCCTAACTGACTCGTCATAAAATCCCTCCTATTTATTAATTACCTAACTGCGCTACTATAATGAGAAAATTTTGGGATATAAAAACCTTGCTCTTCCATTACTCACCTGATTTTAGCCTCTCAATCTGGCCAACGAACCTCTTATAGGCCTCGGACTGTTTTAGCCTCTCCACGTTCCTCTTGTAAAGGTCCGCCTTCAGGGGTCTGCCGGTCTTGCTCTCCCACTCCTCAAAAGACACCCCCTGGGCCGCCTGGTTCTTGTCCCGGTACCACTCCGGGATGACGTTGAAAGCACAAAAAGGTATAATCCGATTGTCGTTCATCGCGTAATGTATGCAACACCTCTTGACACGCTCAATGTCATAATTGTAGAGATCCATGAAGTGCATCATTCCAATAAAAAGTGACTTCATGTGGAACTGGCCTATTGCATTGTACTCGTGCTTTATCAACGCGTTGAAAATTATCTTGTCAATGTCTAAGCCTTTCGGTTTTTTCTTTTTGTCGATGAACTTTCCTATGCTGTAGAGCAGCTTGGCCCCAACCAGCAGCTTGCTTTTTCCAGCACGAAGCTCTTCCGACTTCTCAGACAGGTACTCGAGCAATCCCGGAACGTCTATGAAATGAGTCAGCGGCAGCATCTTGCCGTTGTCATTGAAAATATAGGTCGCGGCACCGCAGGCGAAGTGGCTGCTCAGTTGGTACATGGGCTTTTTCGTCAGAGCCTCAACGAAATCGCTTATCAGCATCGCCGTCGGTACTGGGAAGAAATCATCCATTCGGATAACTCCGTTCGTCTGCTCCTCGACGTTCTTGATAACATCGGCAATCGTGATCCGATATCTCTCGCGCTCTTCACGAGGCATCATCCCCACAAGGGAAACGGGCTGGTAGTTAACGCTGCGTATGATGTCGATGTTTCTGAAACCGAACTTCAAGATGTCACCCACCTCGTGGTCATTGACCGACTTAATCACCGTGGGCACCAGTACTATTCCCATACCTGCCTTTCTGCAGTTCTCTATGAGCTGCGGGACCTCCCAATGGTTTTTGGGATTGGTCTTCTCGGTGAGCCCGTCAAAGCTCAGATAGAGGGTGTTCACGCCGGCCGCCCGCAACTTCTCGACCAGCTCTAGGCTCTGCGACAACCTGATTCCATTGGTGTTCAGCTGAACGTGGTCTACTCCATGAGATTTAACCATCTTTACTATCTCCACCAGATCCTCTCTGAGGCAGGGTTCGCCGCCGGTGAGCTGAACGGCGTTGCACGGCACCGGCTGTTCCGACTTGAGGGTCTTAACCATTTCCTCTACTTCACCAAAAGTCGGCTCATAAACGTAGCCCACCCTACCTGAGTAGAAGAAGCAGTACCAGCAGGTAAGATCACAACGGTTAGTAAGCACGATGTTGGCCAGCGCAGTGTGGCCCAAGTGCGCCTTGCACAGCCCACAATCCCTCGGGCAGATGGGAGCTTCCTTGGTGACCTGAGGATTCAACACGCCTCTGCCGTCGCGGGCAAAGCGCTGTGCGCGCAGATACCAGTCATAAGATCCAGAGTAAAGATCCTCAAAAACACCGTGCTCCGGGCAGGTTTTCTTGATCCAGACTTTACCATCACGCTCGTAGATCTCGGCGGGCAATACCTTCAAACACTGCGGGCAAACAGAGCCTGTTTTAGCCAACTCCCCCATAGTCATCAATTTACCACTAAAAGGGGTAACTTTTAAGCCTTGCCGAACTTCTCTCAATATGAAAAGTGGTGATATGGAGAAAGCTCACCGGCTCCTGCGGGATATTGGCCTAACAGACTATGAAGCAAGGGTGTACTCCTCCTTGGTTTCTAGCGGACCCTCAACTGCCGGAGAACTGAGCAAACTGGCAAACGTGCCTTACTCCAGAATCTACGACATACTGTCCAGGCTCGAGGGGCGTGGTTGGGTGGAGGTCCAAGCCGGCAGGCCGAGCCGGTACAGGTCCAGAGCCCCGGCCGAGGTCGTGAAAATCGTGAAGACGGAACAGGAGAAGAAGCTCAAGGAAGTTGGCGAGGCCATAGTAAAGGAACTTGAGCCGCTTTATTCAAAAAGGGCGGAGGCTAAGAAACCAGATGTCTGGGTGATCCGGGGAGAAAAAAATCTTCTCACAAAAATTGGAGAAATGCTCGCTCGCGCCGATTTTGAAGTCTTGGTCTCACTGCCCAGCGTATCTCAAGAAATATCCGGACTAATGCCCTACCTGTCCATCTTGGAGGCAAAAAATGTCCCCATCAGAGTTCTGGTGCCCCAGAAGATGAAGCTGCGCAGCACCAAGCTACCACGAAAGTTAGAAATCAGGAGAAAGGAAACTCTCTTCGGTGGGGGCGTTGTCGTCGATGGGCGAGAGGTGCTGCTCATTTTGGGAAGCGAGAACGAGCTTCTTGGAATCTGGTCGGATGAGATCGGCCTCGCTAGATTCGCCAAGGAGTACTTTGAATACCTGTGGAAGGATTCCCGCGTTGCTTAGAATATCCCCCCTCGTTTTTTTTTGGACCGGTCACTCCGACAAACTTGACCTTCCCGCTTCCGTCCTCGTAAACGTGCCCGGCGAGCTCGTAGATCTTTTCGGAAGCCGAAGGATTAACCGCGAATATGTCCATGGCTACGCCCATCCTCGGCGCAGCTCCGACCATCTGCATGAAATCCATCTCGTCCGGATCCGCCTCGGTAATCTCTATGACATACTCCATGCCGAAAGGGCCTTTGCCGATCTCACAGGCATCAAGATTCTAGCCGCCCTCGCCATTTTTCGAGCATCTCTGGTACAGCTTGATCGAGCATATGATGTCGGTTTTACGCGTCTTTATCTGGTGAGGAACCTTCTAGCCAGCACGACCCCTGCTGTGAACACAACAGCTGCGAAAATTTCCAAATAGGTGCCGCTCGAAATCCTGCTGGCGCAAGAGCCAGAAGGTTGGTATCCTTTCCCGGAAATGGCTTTGAAAGTCGAACGAAAAGCTCCGCTGACCGTGCACCGGTCGCCTCGCTCACAAAATTTTTGCCGAACCGAAAGAGGTAAGGTAAATGGGCGAACTGATTATACGGTAGATATGCTTGGGACGAAAACCAAAATCCAGAATATAGTTCTATCGGTCACCTACGAGGGCATCGAGTTTGACATCAAAAAACTGGCGAGAGTTCTAAACGGTACTGTTTATAATCCTAAAGTTTTTCCAGGCATGGCTTATAGGTCGGAGTTCCCCCGCGCATCTTTTCTAATATTCAAGTCCGGAAAAATGAATTGCGTCGGTTCCAAAAACATGAAGGATGCCAAGCTTGCGATTAAAAATCTGACCAGAAAGCTCCGAAGGTCCGGTGTCAGTATTAAAACAGAGCCAAAAATAGTGGTTCAGAACATCGTGGCTTCCATCGATTTTGGCAGGAGGTTCAATCTGGAAGAAATTGCTAGGAATTTCGAGACCACTGAGTATGAGCCAGAAGTTTTCCCAGGACTGGTATTTAGACTCGATGACCCAAAGGTTGTGGTTCTGCTCTTTGTATCTGGAAAAGGTGTTTGTGCAGGAGCGAAAAACAGAAAGGACGTTGAGCGGGCCGTTGAGGGATTGCTCAAGCTGAGGCTACCAGGAGGGTGATTAAAATCGCACATCCTTTTCCCGAACTACATACGCTTCGCATGTGGTTTATAATTCGATCACGATCAGCGTGACGATGTCTGAGACACCTGCCGCGTTCTGTATATCTGTAAATGCCACTTTGGTGAGCTCCTCGATGGAGTCGACCTCAACAAGGGCGACGATGTCGTAGGGACCGACCACGCACTCCGCTTTCTTGACGCCCTGCATGCTCTTCACCCTTTGGAAGACTTCATCTGTTTTACCTGGCTCGGTGGAGATCAAGCAGTAGGCGCTAACCATTCAAAGCCCGGATTTACACTTGGAACGGGATCCCATAAAATTTTCCATGTTTCTGGGTTACTTCAAAACGTAAGGTTTAGAGGGCTATGGGAACCGAATCTTTTCCCTGGAGGTCTCAAGGAATGTCGCCGCGCTGGCTCCGCGTCAGCTCAAATATGCGTCGCTTACCGAGTGGGTTGAAAACGCGGCCTTTTTATCGGCGAACACGCTGAACCAAAAAGGAGAAAATTAGAAGGCGTGAGGGACACCCGTGCAAAAGTTCGGCTAATATAATGAAGGAGAAAAAATGCGTAAGCTGTCCAGAAGACTGCGGCTGACAAGAGACGAGGCAGCAGGTGACCTCAGGGGATCTTAGCACTTCTATGAAGCTCGGACTGCACCATGCCAAGAGAGATAGACCATGACCTGCAGGTGGCTTGATACCAGAACTGACAAGTGCAAGCTCGACGGGCTGTGGTGCGACGGCGTGTGCGACTTGTGGGAACCGAGGGGTAAAAAGACGGAGCGCACACGGATGAATGAAGCCGCCGATTAATTATCTAAAACAACCGGTCTCGGCGGCGAAGCCGCTAACTACCACCGTATAATTATTTAAGCGAACATTGGTTAAATTAAAAAAGGATACGTTAAGCTTTTGAAAACAGCCACGCTGTTTTTCGAGCTGTATCCGAAAAAAAGGAGTGTTAAGAATGGCATATGGAAGATACGGTGGGCCGAGAAGGTCCGGACCGCGCCAGATGTATAAGGCGATCTGCTCTGACTGCGGCAAGGAATGCGAAGTCCCATTCAAACCCACTGAGGGCAGGCCTGTTTACTGCAGGGAGTGCTTCCAGAAACACCGGGGACAGAGAGGCCCCTTCGGCCAAGGCTGAGCGCAAAACCCAAACTGCCGAAAATCGCTCTGGTTGACTTGCCGGACACCTCAAGCGGGTGCAAACGCCGGCGCCAGGTTGACAATTTTTGCATATCCTTCTTTTTTGAGCTTGACTGTTTTGGTTAATACCCACTTCGAAGTTCAATCCGATGTTACTCTAGAAAATTCAGTTATTTATTAAGACACGGCATGAATGACTTTTCCCTCTTTTTACGCCTCCACAAGCCATCAATAGCGGAGGCGTTAGTCATGCCACCAAGAAAAAGGAGGAAAAAGAAAAAATGAAGTACGTGGGCTTAGGCGTACATAAGGAGCACATCCGCGGCACGGTACTGGATGAGTCGAATAGAGTGGTAAGAGGGGGAAGTTCCAGCATGCCTGAGACAGATTCGGGAAGTTCTTCAACGGCATCGGTAATGTAAGTTGCGATGAAAGCCGGGTACTGCTGGCAACCAGGTTACGAGCTGCTTGGAGATATGGGGCTGAGGGTGAGCCTCGCTCACCCGCTGAAGACGCGCCTGGTCGCAGACTTGAAAATCAAAACGGACGCAAAGGCTCCAGAAGCGCTAGCACAATTGCTAATGATGGGCTGGCTTCCGACAGCCTATGTGCCCTCCGAAGAGATTCAGAGTCTTCGAGATTTAACAAGGCTCAGAGCATATCTGGTACATGAGCGTACCAGATTCAAAAATAAGGTACATGCTGCGCTGATGAGAGAAGGAA
>Ga0315298_1000961_pt1 | contig 54694 bp, 55 predicted proteins | sample WHS_1_MG_FD_203077 | JGI IMG/M metagenome (GOLD analysis project Ga0315298, IMG submission 203077) | Extremophilic microbial mat communities from Washburn Hot Springs, YNP, Wyoming, USA - WHS_1_MG | ecosystem: Environmental > Aquatic > Thermal springs > Hot (42-90C) | place: USA: Wyoming... | reverse complement strand
GCATGACCGTGTGTTATCTCGAACAGGAGCTGGACGGCCGGCTCGAAGCCGCGCAAAGCGGCGATCAGCCCAAACTCAGCGCCATGCTCGACGAAATCGAAACCCTGCTCGCGCGCATGGCCTGAGACGGCACCGATGCGCCATCGCCACGCCATCGCCGCGGCCCTCACGCCACGGAGTCTGCCGCCGGTTCTGCCGCCTCGATGATGCCGCCGCCCAGGCAGACCTCTCCAGCATACAAAACCGCCGATTGCCCCGGGGTGAGGGCCCACTGTGCGGCGTCGAATTCCAGCCGGAAGGCCTCGGCGCCCGACCGACGGTAGCGGCAGGCGGCGTCGAGCTGGCGATAGCGTGTTTTGGCGCTGAGCATCTGTCCGTCGCCCGGCGGCTGTCCGCTGACCCAGCTTGCCGACAGGGCCCGCAACCCGCGGCTATGCAGCAGGGGGTGGTCGTGTCCCTGCACGACGATGAGAATGTTGCGCGCCAGGTCTTTGCCGGCGACGAACCACGGCTGGCCGTTGCCCGACTGGCTGCCGCCCAGTCCGATGCCCTTGCGCTGCCCCAGGGTGTAGAACGCCAGGCCCTGATGTTCGCCGACGGTACGGCCATCGGGCGTTTGCATCGGCCCGGGCTGGGTCGGCAAGTAGCGGCCGAGAAATTCGCGAAACGGCCGTTCGCCGATGAAACAGATGCCGGTGGAGTCTTTTTTGCGGGCGTTGTGCAGGCCGATGTCCGCGGCGATACGCCGGACTTCGGTTTTGTGCAGTTCACCGACTGGAAACAGCGTTTTGCCCAGTTGTGCCTGGTTCAGGCGGTGCAGGAAGTAACTCTGATCCTTGCCCGGGTCGCGGCCGCGCAGCAGTTCGAAGCCGTGGGGGGTTTGCCGCACGCGGGCGTAATGGCCGGTGGCGATTTTGTCTGCGCCAAGACGCATGGCATGGTCGAGAAACGCCTTGAATTTGATTTCGGCGTTGCACAGCACGTCCGGATTCGGCGTGCGCCCGGCGGCGTATTCGCGCAGGAATTCGGCGAACACGCGGTCTTTGTATTCGGCGGCGAAGTTCACCGCCTCGATGTCGATGCCGATGCGGTCAGCCACGCTCACGGCGTCGAGCCAGTCCTGCCGCGACGAGCAGTATTCGCTGTCATCGTCGTCTTCCCAGTTTTTCATGAACAGGCCGACGACCTCGAACCCCTGCTGCTTGAGCAGCCAGGCCGATACCGAGGAATCGACCCCGCCGGACAGACCGACGACGACGGTGCCGCGGGATGCGCGTGTCATGGTTGGCAAACGCCCGGCGCGGCGTCGCCGCAGAACACGCCAGCGTCGGTGCACACCACGTCGAGCGGGAAACGCCGACCGCGCAGGTAATCGTCGATACAGCGCAGCACCAGCGGGCTGCGATGGCGGTCGGCGCTGGCGCGCACCTCCTGCGGCGTCATCCACACCGTGCGCACGATGCCGCTGTCGAGCCTGCGTTGCGGCTGCGGCGCCCCGGCCGTGCCGTAGAACGCCAGGCGCAGATAGCTGACGTCGGCATCCGCCTGTCCGGCCGGCCGGCGCGTGCGCGACAGGTAGACGCCGAGCAGCCCGGCGGGGGTGAATTCGCACGCCGTTTCCTCCAATGCCTCCCGCACCACGCCCTGCAGCGGACTTTCGCCGGCTTCGAGGTGGCCGGCAGGCTGGTTCAGCCGCAGACCGTCCGGGGTTTGTTCTTCGACGAGCAAAAACCGGCCTTGGTGTTCGATGATCGCGGCCACGGTGACGCGCGGGCGCAGGGCGCTATCGGCAGACATACTGGGAGGACGTGAAAAAATGCAAAAGAGTTTTCCGCAAGTGCGCCGCGGTGCGGCAAGCGCATCCCGGGAAAACGAGGAACAATCCGCTATTCTGATGGATGCGCCGGCAAGACGCACGCGCTGGGTCATGGCGTGGGCATGCTGCATTGTTTCACGCCGCGTCTTGCCGCCAGAGCAAAAAGACTTCACAGGAGAAACTTCATGCGTATCGGCATTCCGGCTGAAACCCTGGCCGGCGAAGCCCGTGTTGCGGCAACACCCGAAACGGTCAAGAAACTGGTCGCTCAAGGCCATTCCGTCGTTGTCCAATCTGGCGCAGGGCAGCGTGCGGATGCGCCGGACGCCGACTACATCGCTGCCGGGGCGGAGATCGGCGACCGTGCCGCGGTGTTCGGTGCCGAGATGGTGCTCAAAGTGCGTTCGCCGTCGGCCGACGAACTCGCGTTGATGCAGCCGGGTACGGTGCTCGTGGGCATGCTCGATCCGTTCAACGTCGAAGGCCTGCAGGCGATGAACGCTGCCGGGCTGACCGCCTTCGCCCTCGAAGCCGCACCGCGCACCACGCGGGCGCAGAGCATGGACGTGTTGTCCAGCCAGGCGAACATCGCCGGGTACAAAGCCGTCATCCTCGCCGCCAACCTGTACCAGCGTTTCATGCCCATGCTGATGACGGCCGCCGGAACGGTCAAGGCGGCGCGCGTGGTGGTGCTCGGCGCGGGAGTGGCCGGCCTGCAGGCCATCGCCACGGCCAAGCGGCTGGGTGCGGTGATCGAGGCCTCCGACGTGCGTCCTGCGGTGAAGGAACAGGTCGAATCGCTGGGGGCGAAATTCATCGACGTGCCGTTTGAAACCGACGAGGAGCGTGAAATCGCCCAGGGTGTCGGCGGTTATGCGCGTCCGATGCCGGCGAGCTGGATGCAGCGGCAGGCGGCGCTGGTTGCCGAGCGCGTCAAGCAAGCCAATATAGTGATTTCCACCGCGCTCATTCCCGGACGCCGCGCGCCGGTGCTGATCACCGAAGACATGGTGCGGTCGATGAAACCGGGGTCGGTGATTATCGACATGGCCGCAGCGCAAGGCGGAAACTGTCCGCTGACCGAGGCGGGAAAAACCGTGGTCAAACACGGCGTCACGCTGGTGGGAGAAACCAATCTGCCGGCTCTGGTTGCCGCCGATGCCTCGGCGCTGTATGCGCGCAATGTGCTGGATTTTCTCAAGCTGGTTTTCGACAAGGACAAGAAATTCGTCGTCAACCGCGAAGACGATATCGTTGCTGCCTGCCTGATGTGCCAGGGCGGGGAGTTGCTGCGCAAACCCACCTGAGACCCTGGAGACGCCACCGCAGACACCCTTGTCGTCGTGGTTTGCCGTTTGAAGCGAGGAATGCATCATGCATGAAATTTCCCCCCTGGTGATCAATCTCACCATTTTCGTCCTGGCGATTTACGTCGGTTATCACGTGGTGTGGAACGTCACCCCGGCGCTGCACACGCCGCTGATGGCCGTGACCAATGCCATTTCCGCCATCATCATCGTCGGCGCCATGCTCGCCGCAGCGCTGACCGTGACCCCGCTGGGAAAAATCATGGGCACGCTGGCCGTGGCGCTGGCTGCGGTCAATGTATTCGGCGGTTTTCTGGTGACGCGGCGCATGCTGGCCATGTTCAAGAAAAAATCGGCGGACAAAAAATAAACAACTTCACGGATCACTGCCCCCTGCCGGCCACGGCCAGGCCATGATGGGGCATCGAGGACTCGACACATGACTCTCAGCATGAATCTGGTGACGCTGCTGTATTTGCTGGCAGCCGTCTGCTTCATCCAGGCGCTCAAAGGACTGTCTCACCCGACGACCAGCCGCCGCGGTAATGTTTTCGGGATGGCAGGGATGGTCATTGCGGTGCTGACCACTGTGGCGCTGATCGTCAAAATCGGCGGAGATGCCGGTGCACTGGGTTTGGGCTATGTGCTCGTCGGCCTGGTCGTCGGAGGAGGTATCGGCGCGGTCATGGCCAATCGGGTGGAAATGACCAAAATGCCCGAACTCGTCGCCTTCATGCACAGCATGATCGGCCTGGCTGCGGTATTCATCGCCGTGGCCGCCGTGGCCGAGCCGCATGCGTTTGGCATCGTGCAGGCCGCGGGCGATCCCCTGCCTTATGGCAATCGCGTCGAGCTGTTCATCGGCACCATCATTGGCGCGGTGACGTTCAGCGGCTCGGTGATTGCTTTTGGCAAATTGTCCGGCCGTTACAAATTCCGCCTGTTTCAGGGCGCTCCAGTGCGGTTCGCCGCGCAGCACTGGGTGAATCTGGCGATCGGGCTGGCAGCGATTGCCTGCGGCCTATGGTTTTTCGCCACGCAGCAGTGGCTGCCGTTCATCATCATGATGGCCCTGGCCTTCGTTCTGGGCGTGCTCATCATCATCCCGATCGGCGGCGCGGACATGCCGGTGGTCGTGTCCATGCTCAACAGCTATTCCGGCTGGGCTGCGGCTGGTATCGGGTTTTCGCTCGAAAACAATATGCTCATCATCGCCGGATCGCTGGTCGGCTCTTCCGGGGCGATTCTCAGCTACATCATGTGCAAGGCGATGAACCGCTCGTTCATCAGCGTCATTCTCGGTGGTTTTGGTGCCGAGGGTGCGGCAGCCGGCGGGCAGGCGCAGCAGCGCACGGTGAAATCGGGCAGCGCCGACGATGCCGCGTTTTTGCTGTCCAATGCCGAATCGGTCATCATCGTGCCTGGTTACGGCCTGGCAGTGGCACGGGCGCAGCATGCGGTCAAGGAAATGGCGCAAAAGCTCAGCGAGCGCGGCGTGCAGGTCAAATATGCCATTCACCCGGTTGCCGGCCGCATGCCCGGGCATATGAACGTGCTGCTCGCCGAGGCCGAAGTGCCGTATGACCAGGTTTTTGAAATGGACGACATCAACCCCGAATTCGGACAAACCGACGTCGCCATCATTCTGGGGGCGAACGACGTGGTCAACCCGGCGGCGAAGACCGATCCCAAATCACCCATTGCCGGTATGCCCATTTTGGAGGCCTACAAGGCTAAGACGGTGATCGTGAATAAACGCTCGATGGCCGCAGGCTATGCCGGGCTGGACAATGAACTATTCTACATGGACAAAACCATGATGGTATTCGGCGACGCGAAAAAGGTGGTCGAAGACATTACCAAAGCCATCGAGTGAGGGCAAACCGCAGCCGCTCTGCAAAGCCCGCCGTGTGCGGGCTTTTTCCTGCATTTTGGCGTATCATGCGCGCTGTCTGGATTTCCAACACAGGAGAACATGCAGATGGCAACTTACAAAGAATTGCAGGCGCAGATCGAAGCGCTCAAACAGCAGGCCGAAGCGCAGCGCAAAGCCGAGATCAGCGCCGTCATCGCGGATATTCGCGCCAAAATGGAAGAGTATGGTTTGAGTCTGGCCGACATCGGCACACGCCGCGTCGGCGCGTCGTCCAAAGGGTCGACCGTGGCGCCGAAATACCGCAATGCGCAAACCGGGGAAACCTGGAGCGGGCGCGGCAAAATGCCCCGCTGGTTGCAAACCGCCGTGGACAACGGGCAGAGTAAGGAATCGTTTCTCATTTGAATCGCTGCGCCTGCAGGGCCGCGGGCCCTGCCGCGCAGCGGCAGCCCTGCGCAAGCATGAAGCAAGACGAACCGGGATTCTCCCGGTTTTTTTTGCGCCAGAATTTGCTGCCGGACAGGCCGCCGTCATGAACTCGACAGCGAAATGACAGAAAATCTGCGGCATGAAAGCGCGAGATGGGGTGGCAGCAGGGGTGCCCACGCCGGCGTGGGCAGAGCATAGCCGTTGGTGGCCAACGCTGACGGCGGAGGAAAAGGCCCGCTTGTTATCTGAAGTGGGTTATCAGACGGTCGAGCCGGGAGAACCCCTGCAGCAGGATGGGGCGACGGCGCTGCACTGGATCGGTTTGGCTTCCGGACTGGCCAAGTTCGTCGTCACCACCGTGCGGGGTAAACCGCTGGTGTATTCGGGAATCGCCGCGGGCGGTTGGTTTGGTGAGGGCACGTTGATGCGTCAGGGTGTCTGGCGTTATGCCGCGCTGGCGATTCGTCAATGTGAACTCGTGCTCGTGCCGCGGGAAACTTTTTTATGGTTGTTCAACCGCAATCTGGCCTTTTGTCATTATCTTCTGGCGCAGCTCAATGATCGGCTGGAACTCATGACCTTGCAGGCGCTGGACGATCATCAGGGCCAGGCCGAGTCGATCGTCGCGCGCACGTTGCGGCATTTACTTCACCCGCTGGCCGGCGCTGCCGGAGGGCAGTTGCGCGTGACGCAGGCGGAAATCGCGCAGTTGTGCAATCTGTCGCGGCAGCGGGTCAATCAGGCGTTCGGCCGGTTGCAGGCCGACGGCGTGCTGCAGCTGCGTTACGGTGCGGTGGACATCGTCGATCTGGACAAACTTCGGATCTGGGAGTTTTGCAACTTGTCCGGCAGACGCGCGCCAAACACGCCAGCGCGGATCGCAGAAACCACCCCGGGCTGAAGCCGGCACGCGCTTGCGTGTGCTTCGCCGCGGCGCGTGCCTCCCGAGGCGACAGGCAAGGCTGGAGTGATCGCGCGTGCAGCCGGGCAGGCCACGCAGGCGATTCAGTCCGGCCATGCCGGCGCCGACGCGAAGGCGGGGAAATCCCTAGAATCGCTGTCTGCTCCGTTTGCTGCTGCTGCTTGCCGGGCGTTGCCTGCCTGCCTTGACTGCCCATGCCCCTGTCCTCCGAACCTGCCATCGTGCAAATCGACGCGCTCGATTTTGGCTATGGCGATCGCCTGGTGTTGCGTCAGATCGACCTGACCGTGCGTCGCGGCCAGGTCGTGGCCGTCATGGGCGCATCCGGTGGAGGCAAAACCACGTTGTTGCGCCTGATCGGTGCGCAAGTGCAGCCCTTGCGTGGCAGCGTGCGGTTCGAGGGACGAGACCTGGCGCAGGCCAGCCAGGAACAGATTTTTGCCATGCGCCGGCGCATGGGCATGCTGTTCCAGTTCGGCGCGCTGTTCACCGATATGACCGTGTTCGAGAACGTGGCGTTTCCGCTGCGTGAACACACCCGGCTGCCGGAGTCGATGATCCGTGACCTGGTGCTGATGAAACTCAACGCCGTCGGCCTGCGCGGCGCGCGCGATCTGTACCCGGCCGAACTGTCCGGGGGCATGGCGCGGCGGGTGGCGATGGCGCGCGCCATCGCCCTGGACCCGGCGCTGGTGATGTACGACGAGCCGTTTGCCGGTCTCGACCCGATTTCTCTGGGAATTTCCGCCCGGCTGATCCGCACCCTCAACGACGCGCTGGGGTTGAGCAGCATCGTCGTGTCGCACGACGTCGAGGTGACCTTCGACATCGCCGACTATGTGTACATCCTGGGCAACGGCAGCCTGATCGCGCACGGCACGCCGCAGCAATTGCGCGACAGCACCGATGCGCTGGTGCATCAGTTCGTCCGCGGCGAGCCCGATGGCCCGGTGCATTTCCACTATCCCGCGGCCGCCGTGGCCGACGATTTTTTGCGCCCTGCGGCAACGGCGCAAGGGAGGCGCGCATGACCGTGGCCGACAGACTGGTTGCCGTCGGTGCGGCCACGCGCCGGCTGCTCGCCGATCTCGGCTTTGCCGCGCGGCTGTTCGTCCGCCTGCTGTGGTTGGCCGGACGGGTGCTGCTGCGCCCGGCGCTGCTCGTGCAGCAAATGTATTTCCTCGGCAATCTGTCGCTGGTCATCATCGCGGTGTCGGGGCTGTTCGTCGGCTTCGTCCTCGGTCTGCAGGGCTACTACACCCTGTCGCGTTACGGCTCGTCGAGCGCACTGGGCGTGCTCGTGGCGCTGTCCCTGGTGCGCGAACTCGGGCCGGTGGTCACGGCGCTGCTGTTCGCCGGCCGCGCCGGCACGTCGCTGACGGCGGAAATCGGCCTGATGAAGGCCGGCGAGCAAATCGCCGCGATGGAGATGATGGCGGTCGATCCGGTGGTGCGCGTGCTCGCGCCGCGGTTTTGGGCCGGGGTCATCGTCATGCCCCTGCTGGCAGCGGTGTTCAGCGCCGTGGGCATCATCGGCGGCTACATCGTCGGCGTGGTGATGATCGGCGTGGACGCTGGGCAGTTCTGGTCACAGATGCAAAGCGGCGTCGATGTGTTCAAGGATGTGGGCAATGGCGTGATCAAAAGCGTGGTGTTTGGCCTGGCCGTGACTTTCGTCGCACTGCTGCAGGGCTGGCGCAGCCTGCCCACGCCCGAGGGCGTGTCGCGCGCCACCACGCGCACCGTGGTCATCGCTTCGCTGGCGGTTCTGGCGCTGGATTTTGTGCTGACGGCCATGATGTTCAGCACCTGAGGGCTGTGCGCCCGGGAGTCGTTTTCAATGAATCAACGCACAATCGATCTGTGGGTGGGCATGCTCGTCGTGCTGGGTGCGGCGGCGCTGCTGTTTCTCGCGCTCAAGGCGGGCAATCTGCTGCAACTCAACTGGGGGCCGACTTACTCCGTGACCGCGCGGTTTGACAACATCGGTGGCCTCAAGCCGGATGCGCCGGTGAAAAGCGCTGGCGTGGTCGTCGGTCGGGTGACGTCGATCAGCTTCGACAACCAGACCTTTCAGGCCGACGTGCACATGGCCATCGATGCGCGGTTCAAGTTTCCCGTGGACACCTCGGCGAAAATCCTCACCGCCGGTCTGCTGGGCGACCAATACATCGACCTCAGCCCGGGCGGCAGCGACAGAAATTTGACCAATGGCTCGGTGATCCACAACACCCAGTCCGCTGTGGTGCTGGAAAACCTGATCGGGCAGTTTCTCTACAACAAGGCCGCGTCCAGCGGCGCCGGGGAGGGCAAATGAACCTGCTGATGCGCCGTCTGCCGGCGCTGCTGGCGTTGGCATTGCTCGGAGGGTGCGCCACGCACAACCCGCAAGACCCCCTGGAACCGTACAACCGCGCGATGTTCACCATCAACGACAAGGTCGACCGCGCCGTGCTCAAGCCTGTGGCCACCGGATACAAAGCCATCACCCCCACGCCGATCCGCCACGGCGTGACCAATTTTTTCGGTAATTTCGGCGACGTCTGGTCGATGACCAACGATTTCCTGCAGGGGAACGTCCACGACGGCCTGAGCACCTTCATGCGGGTGAGCGTCAACACCGTGTTCGGCCTGTTCGGCACGCTGGACATCGCCACCGAGATGGGCATTTACAAGCACCCCAACGATTTCGGCCTGACGCTGGCGCGCTGGGGAGTGGGGTCGGGGCCTTACGTCGTGCTGCCGTTTTACGGCCCGAGCAACCTGCGCGACACCGCCGGCACCGGCGTCTTCCTGGCGTATGGGCCGACGGCGCAGATCAGCCCGCCCAGCGCGAGCTACGGTGCGCTTGCGCTCAATCTGGTCAACACCCGCGCCAACTTGCTCGACGCCACCAATCTGTTCGACCAGATTTCGCTCGATCCCTATGTGTTTGCCCGCAGCGCCTACGAGCAGCGGCGCAAGGCGCAGGTCGACGAGGTGCGCCAGCGGCCGTTCATCGATCTCGGCGAGCCCGATCCGCTGGCCCGGTACAGCTACGGCCCTGTGGATCAAGGCGTGTTGGGGCCGCAGCCGGCCGCGCCTGCTCCGGCTGCCAGCGCCGCACCTTGATCCACCGGCGAACACCCTCATTGTCATCTTCATCGTGGCGATGGCGTTGAATGAGGACAACCGACCCAAAAAAACTGGAGAACCCTGAATGCTTCGACGTACTTTTGTCGTTTTGGCCCTGAGCGGCGCAGCACTGGCTGCCGGTGTGCCGGCGATGGCTGGCGCTGCCGATGCGCTGACCCCGCCGCAGCTCATCGAGACCATGTCCAACGAGATCATCCGCGACGTGCAGAAAGATCCCAAGCTGCGCACCGGCAACCCCGAAGTGGTGATGCAGTTCGTCGAGCAAAAAATCCTGCCCAACGTCGATTTCGAAAAAATCACGCAAAGTGCCGTCGGCCGCTACTGGCGTGAAGCCACTCCGGCGCAGCGCGCCGCGCTGCAGCAACAGTTCAAGCAACTGCTCGTCTACACCTACGCCGGGGCCGTGCGCCAGATCAAGGATCAAAAGGTGAAGATCCTGCCGTACCGCGAGCCGGCCGATGCGCAGGAGGTGACCGTGCGCACCCGGGTGATCAACAACGGCGAGCCCCTGCAGCTCGACTACCGGCTGGAAAACACCCCGCAGGGGTGGAAAATCACCGACGTCAACGTCATGGGCATCTGGCTGGTCGACAACTACCGCAGCGTGTTCGCGCAGGAAATCGGGCAAAAAGGCATCGACGGCCTGATCGCCACGCTGAAAGAAAAAAACCAGAACCTGGCGCAAGCCAAATCCGCGGGCTGAACCGCAGCATCGCCCATGGCCGCTTTTGCCCTGCCTGCCGAACTGACGCTGCAAACCGCGCCTACGCTGCGCCAGCAGGCGCTGTCGGCGCTGCAGTCGCAGCCGGCGCCCTGGGTGGTCGATGCCGCCGGACTGCACGATTTCGATTCTTCCAGCCTGGCGCTGTTGCTGGAACTTCGCCGCGCCGCGCCGCAGCAGCAGCTCCAGGTGCGCGGCGCGCCGCAGCGGCTGCGCGATCTGATCGCAGCCTACGGGCTGGATTTTTTGCTCGACTCGGAGGCTGCGTCGCCGCAGCCCTGAGCCCAACGTTTGGCCCTGCCGGTCGCGCACCCTGCGCGGCTGGCCGGTGTTTTTCCGATCCGACATGACATTGCCTGCCGCCGCAGTGCGGTTCGAACAAGTGGTCAAGCGCTACGGCCGCCACACCGCGGTCGATGGGGTGACGCTGGACATCGCCGAGGGCGAATTCTTCGGTCTGCTCGGCCCCAACGGCGCGGGCAAGACCACGCTGATCAGCATGCTCGCCGGGCTGACGCGGCCGACCGCCGGCCGCGTGCTGGTCCAAGGCCACGACGTGCAGACCGCGCCGCAGGCGGCCAGGCGGCGGCTGGGCGTGGTGCCGCAGGAACTGGTGTTCGACCCGTTTTTCACCGTGCGGGAAATCCTGCAGATCCAGTCCGGCTATTTCGGCCTGCGGCGCAACGCCGTGTGGATCGACGAACTGCTGCACAACCTGGGGCTGACGGCGCAGGCCGACAAAAACATGCGTGCGCTCTCCGGCGGCATGAAGCGCCGGGTGATGGTGGCGCAAGCGCTGGTGCACCGCCCGCCGGTGATCGTGCTCGACGAGCCGACGGCTGGCGTCGACGTCGAACTGCGGCAATCGTTGTGGGATTTCATCGCCCGGCTCAACGCCGAGGGACACACCGTGCTGCTGACCACGCATTACCTCGAAGAGGCCGAGGCGCTGTGCAAGCGCATTGCGGTGATCAAAACCGGCCGCATCGTCGCGCTGGACCGCACCGATGCCCTGCTGCAGCGCTTCGCCGCGTCGGTGCTGTATTTCCGTCTGCTGCGCGGCACGTTGCCGCCGCAGATGGCGCAGGCCACGCAGCAGGCCGGGCGGGTGGCGCTGCCGGTGCGCGGCCCGCTGGACGTCGAACAGACACTGGCCTCCCTGCGGCAGGCCGGGTGCGACATCGACGAACTCGAACTGCGCCGCGCCGACCTCGAAGACGTGTTTCTGCAACTCATCGGAGCCGGGCGATGACCGGGCTGCTCACCCTGCTGCGCAAGGAACTGCTGCGCTTTTTCAAAGTCAGTTTCCAGACCGTGGCTGCGCCGATCGTCACCGCGCTGCTGTACCTGCTGATTTTTTCCCACGCCTTCACCGCGCACATGCAGGTGTTCGGCCATGTGCCGTACACCGCCTTCCTCATCCCCGGGCTGATGATGATGAGCGTGCTGCAAAACGCCTTTGCCAACACCTCGTCGTCGCTGATCCAGTCGAAAATCACCGGCAATCTGGTGTTCGTGCTGCTGTCGCCGCTCAAGCCCTGGGAGCTGTTCGTCGCCTACGTCGGCGCCTCGGTGATTCGCGGTCTGATCGTCGGCGCCGGCGTACTGCTGGTCACGGTGTGGTTCGTACCGCTGACCTTTGCCGAACCGGTGTGGATCGTGGTGTTCGCCGTGCTGGGCGCGAGCATGCTCGGCGCGCTCGGGCTGATCGCCGGTATTTGGGCGGAAAAATTCGACCAAATGGCCGCGTTCCAGAATTTCATCATCACCCCCGCGACGTTTCTCTCCGGTGTGTTCTACTCGGTTCACACTCTGCCCGCATTCTGGAAAGTGGCGTCGCACCTCAACCCGTTTTTCTACCTGATCGATGGTTTCCGCTACGGCTTTTTCGGCGCCGGCGACGTATCGCCCTGGGTCTGCCTGCTCGCCGCACTGCTGGGCAACCTGCTGTGCGGCGGCATTGCGCTGGTGATGCTGTTGCGCGGCACCAAACTCCGGAACTGACACCGCCATGCCTTTGCCTACCTCGCAAGACCTGCACCGCGACATCGCTGCCGGGCTGCACTGCACCCATCTGGACGTGCAGGGCGACGACGGCCAGCATTTTTTCGCCACCATCGTCAGCCCGCAGTTCATCGGCAAGACGCGGGTGCAGCGTCATCAGCTGGTTTACGCCGCGCTCGGCGAGCGCATGCGCGCGGACATCCACGCGCTGTCGATGAAAACGCTGACCCCGGAGGAGTTTGCCGCGCAGTCCGCGCGCTGAGCCGATGCCCGGCAGTGCCGTGGCCCTAAAATGGGCCATTTTGCACGCCACCAGCGTGCCCGCCTGCGGGCGATGGCCGCGGGCTTCCAAGCCGTCATGGACAAACTCAAAATCATCGGGCAGCGCGCGCTGCACGGCACGGTGCAGGCCACCGGGGCAAAAAACGCCGCATTGCCGCTGATGGCCGCGGCGCTGCTGACCGCCGAGCCCGTGCTGCTGCACAACACGCCGCAGCTCATGGACGTGCGCACCCTGTCCAAGCTGCTGCGCAGCCTGGGCGCGCAGGTCGAGCAGCAGGGCGATGCGCTGCGCATCGACGCCGCCGCCGTCGACCACTACGAGGCGTCTTACGATCTGGTCAAAACCATGCGCGCTTCGGTGCTGGTGCTCGGCCCGCTGCTGGCGCGGTTCGGCCAGGCGCGGGTGAGCCTGCCCGGGGGATGCGCCATTGGGGCGCGCCCGGTGGATCAGCACATCAAGGGCTTGCAGGCGCTGGGTGCGGACATCGTGGTCGAGCACGGCTACATCGTCGCCCGCGTGGCCACGCCGTCCGGGCGGCTGCGCGGCGCGCACATCACCACCGACATGGTGACCGTCACCGGGACGGAAAACCTGATGATGGCTGCCGCGCTGGCCGAGGGCGAGACGCTGATCGACAACGCCGCGCGCGAGCCCGAAGTCGTCGATCTGGCATGTCTGCTGCGGCGCATGGGAGCGCAGATCCGCGGTGAGGGCACGTCGCAGATCCGCATCACCGGGGTGCCGCGGCTGCATGGCGCGACGCACCGCATCATCCCCGACCGCATCGAAGTCGGCACGTTTCTGTGCGCCGCCCTGGCCACGCGCGGCGACGTCACGGTGCAGGGCGCCGATCCGGCGCATCAGGATGCCTTGCTCGACAAATTGCGCGAGGCCGGGGCGCAGATCACTACCGGTGACGACTGGATCCGGCTGCGCGCCGATTCCCTGCCGGCAGGCCGTCCGCGTGCCGTGTCGGTGCGAACCACAGAATACCCCGGTTTCGCCACTGACATGCAGGCGCAGTTCATGGCGGTCAACTGCATCGCCGACGGCGCGGCGCGGATCACCGAAACCATTTTCGAAAACCGTTTCATGCACGTGCAGGAACTGGTGCGGCTGGGCGCGCAGATCGACATCGACGGCCACACCTGCGTGGTGCGCGGTGTGCCGCAGCTATCGGGCGCCAGCGTCATGGCCACCGATTTGCGCGCGTCGGCCGGGCTGGTGGTCGCGGCCCTGGCCGCCGAAGGGCAGACGCTGATCGACCGCATCTACCATCTCGACCGCGGCTACGATGCGATGGAAGTCAAGCTGCGCGCGCTCGGCGCCGACATCGAACGCATCAAGACGTCCCCCGGAGCCTGACCTCATGTTGACCCTCGCCCTGTCCAAGGGACGGATTTTCGAAGACACGCTGCCGATGCTGCAGCGCGCCGGGATCACCGTGTCGGGCGATCCCGAATCGACGCGCAAGCTCATTCTGCCGACCAACCGGGCCGACGTGCGCGTGGTGCTGGTGCGCGCCAGCGACGTGCCCACCTATGTGCGCTACGGCGGCGCCGACATCGGCGTTGCCGGGCTGGACGTGCTGCGCGAGTATTTCGCCGGCAACGGGCCCGACGGCCTGTACCTGCCGGTCGATCTGGGCATCGCCCGCTGCCGGCTGAGCGTGGCGGTGCGCGCCGATTTCGACTATGCCGCGCGCGTGCAGCAAGGCGCGCGGCTGCGCGTGGCGACCAAATACGTGCATCTGGCGAGCGAACATTTCGCGTCCAAAGGCGTGCACGTCGATCTGGTCAAGCTCTACGGCTCGATGGAGCTGGCGCCGCTGACCGGACTGGCCGACGCCATCGTCGACCTCGTGTCCACCGGCGGCACGCTCAAGGCCAACGGCCTGGTCGAAGTCGAACACATCATGGACATTTCCGCGCGGCTGATCGTCAACCAGGCTGCGCTCAAAACCCGTACCGCGATGCTCAAACCGTTGATCGACCAGTTGCGTGACGCCGCAGCGTTGACTCAGGAAACTGCCGTATGAACGCGTCTTCCACCCCCCTGCCATTGCGCCGGCTCGACGCCACCACGGCGGATTTCGAGGCGCAATACGCCGCGCTGTTCGCCCGCATGGCCGAAGAAAACGCCGAAATCGACGCGCGCGCCGCGGACATCCTGCGTGACGTGCAGGCCCGTGGCGACGCCGCGGTGCTCGACTGCACCCAGCGCTTCGACCGCGTGGCGGCCGGCAGCGTCGCCGAACTGGAAATCTCGCAGGACGAATTGCACGCCGCGCTGCAGTCGCTGCCCGCCGAGCAGCGCGACGCGCTGCGGGAAGCGGCCGAGCGCATCCGCCGCTATCACCAGCGGCAGATGCAGCAGGTCGGGCAGAGCTGGGAATACCGCGACGAGGATGGCACCCTGCTCGGGCAGAAAGTCACCGCGCTCGACCGCGTGGGCATTTACGTGCCCGGCGGCAAGGCGGCGTATCCGTCGTCGGTGCTGATGAACGCGATTCCGGCGCATGTCGCCGGGGTCGACGAAATCGTGATGGTCGTGCCCACGCCGGGCGGCGAGCGAAACCCGCTGGTGCTGGCCGCCGCCGCGGTCGCCGGGGTCAGCCGCGCGTTTGCCATCGGCGGCGCGCAGGCGGTCGGCGCGTTGGCCTATGGCACCGCGACCGTGCCCAAGGTGGACAAAATCGTCGGCCCCGGCAATGCGTATGTCGCTGCGGCCAAGCGCCGGGTGTTCGGGGTGTGCGGCATCGACATGATCGCCGGGCCGTCGGAAATCCTGGTGCTGGCCGACGGCTCGACCCCGCCGGACTGGGTGGCGATGGATCTGTTCAGCCAGGCCGAGCATGACGAGCTGGCGCAGAGCATTCTGCTCTGCCCCGACGCGGCGTACATCGACGCGGTCGCCAGCGCGATCGAGCGCCTGCTGCCAGCGATGCCGCGGCGCGACATCATCGCCGCGTCGCTGTCGGGCCGCGGCGCGCTGATCCGCGTGCGCCACATGGCGCAGGCGTGCGAGCTGGCCAACCGCATCGCCCCCGAGCATCTGGAAATCGCCGCGCGCAACCCGCACGACTACGTGCCGCAGCTCAAGCACGCTGGCGCCTTGTTCCTCGGCGCCTACACCTCCGAAAGCCTGGGCGACTATTGCGCCGGGCCGAACCACGTGTTGCCGACTTCCGGCACCGCGCGGTTTTCCTCGCCGCTGGGGGTGTACGACTTTCTCAAGCGCAGCAGCCTCATCGAAGTCAGCGCTGCCGGGGCGCAAAAGCTCGGGCGCATCGCCAGCGTGCTCGCGCACGGCGAGCGGCTGACCGCGCACGCCCGCGCCGCCGAGCTGCGGCTGGAGGCGCCGCAGTGAGCCGCTACTGGAGCACGGTCGTCCACCGCCTCACGCCGTACGTGCCGGGCGAGCAGCCCAAAATCGACGGGCTGGTCAAGCTCAACACCAACGAGTGCCCGTACCCGCCAAGCAGCAAGGTATTGGCGGCGATTGCCGCAGCCAGCGGCGACGCGCTGCGGCTGTACCCCGACCCGCAGGCGATCGCGCTGCGCGCGGCCATCGCCCGCCACCACGGACTGACCCCCAAGCAGGTGTTCGTCGGCAACGGTTCGGACGAAGTGCTCGCCCACGCCTTCATGGCGCTGCTGCAGCACGACGCGCCGCTGGTGTTTCCCGACATCAGCTACAGCTTTTACCCGGTGTACGCGCGGCTGTACGACATCGCCACGCGCGAAGTGCCACTGCGCGCGGACTTCACCTGGGCGGTGGATGACGTGCTGGCCTCTGGCCCGCTCGGTGCGGTGATTTTTCCCAACCCGAATGCGCCGACCGGCATCGCGCTGCCGCTGGCCGAGGTGCGGCGGCTGCTTGCGGCCTGCCGCGACGTGCCGGTGGTGGTTGACGAGGCGTATGTGGACTTCGGCGCTGAAAGCGCCTTGCCGTTGCTGGCCGAGTTCGACAATCTGCTGATCGTGCGCACCCTGTCCAAAAGCCGCGCGCTGGCCGGGCTGCGGGTGGGGTACGCGCTCGGGCATCCGGCACTGATCGAGGCGCTCACACGGGTGAAGGACAGCTTCAACTCCTACCCGCTGGATCGCCTGGCCATCGCCGGAGCGACCGCGGCGATGGAGGACGACGAGTGGTTTGACGCCACCTGCGCGCGCATCATCGCCAGCCGCGACCGCCTGAGCGCGGCGCTGCGCCAGCGCGGCTTCGAGGTGCTGCCCTCGCACGCCAATTTCGTTTTCGCCCGCCACCCGCAGCAGGACGGCGCGGCGCTGGCCGCGGCTTTGCGCGAACGCAAGGTGCTGGTGCGCCGCTTTGCCACGCCTTTGCGGATTGCCGATTTCCTGCGCATCACCATCGGCACCGATGCGCAGATCGACGCGCTGCTGGCCGCGCTGGACGGCGCGCGCACTGCAGGGCAGCCGGCGGCTTGAGGTTACGATTGCGTCCATCGCTTGTCGCCCGTCGTTGAGCTTGAGTCATGCGCCACGCCCAGGTTTCCCGCCACACTGCCGAAACGCAAATCGAAGTGTCCCTCGATCTGGACGGCAGCGGCGCCTCCCGGCTGTCCACCGGTGTCGGGTTTTTCGACCACATGCTCGACCAGATCGCGCGTCACGGCCTGATCGACCTGAGCGTGCAGGCGCAGGGCGACCTGCACATCGACGCCCACCACACCGTCGAGGACGTCGGCATCACCTTCGGCCAGGCGCTGGCGCGCGCCGTCGGTGACAAAAAGGGCATCCGTCGCTACGGCCATGCCTACGTGCCGCTGGACGAGGCGCTCAGCCGTGTGGTCATCGACTTTTCCGGTCGCCCCGGGCTGATCTGGCATGTGCCGTTCACCCGGGCGATGATCGGCGAATTCGACGTCGATCTGGCGCGCGAGTTCTTTCAGGGCCTGGTCAACCACGCCGCCATCACCGTGCACGTGGACAATCTGCGCGGCGACAACGCGCACCATCAGTGCGAGACGGTGTTCAAGGCGTTCGGCCGCGCGCTGCGTGCCGCCGCCGAGCGCGATGCCCGCCTGGGTGAGGTGATTCCCTCGACCAAGGGTTCGCTGTAAATTGCCACTGGCCATTGCCCTGACGCCGTGTTTTTTGCGCTTGTGCCAACCGCCCGATCCTGACCGATGAAACGAGTTGCCGTTGTGGACTATGGCATGGGCAATCTGCGCTCGGTGTCGCAGGCCGTGGCGCACGTCGCTGCCGGCACCGGTTTCGACGTGGTCGTCACCGCCGACCCGGCCGTGGTGCGCGCCGCCAACCGGGTGGTGTTGCCCGGACAGGGCGCCATGCCCGACTGCATGCGTGAGCTGCGCGCCTGCGGGCTGTACGATGCCGTGCTCGATGCTGCGGCGGCCAAGCCACTGTTCGGCGTGTGCGTCGGCATGCAGATGTTGCTGGATCACAGCGAGGAGGGCGACACGCCCGGTCTGGGGCTGATTGCCGGGCGGGTGCAGCGCTTTGCGCTCGACGGACAGACGCAGCCTGACGGCAGCCGCTACAAAGTGCCGCACATGGGCTGGAACACCGTGGCGCAGCAGCGGGACGCCGCCGGCACGGTGCATGCGCTGTGGGCGGGCATCCCCGATGGGGCGGCGTTCTACTTCGTCCACAGTTTTTACGCCGCGCCGCTACACGACGCTCACACCGCCGGCACCACCGAATACGGCGTGCGCTTTGCCAGCGCCGTGGCGCGCGACAATCTGTTTGCCACCCAGTTCCACCCGGAAAAAAGCGCCGCAGCCGGGTTGATGCTCTATCGCAATTTCCTGCACTGGTCGCCTTGAGCCCGGTGCCCTGTCGTCCACCCCTGACTTTTTTCATCGCCTCTTCGCCCGATCATGTTGCTCATTCCGGCAATCGACCTCAAGGACGGCCAGTGCGTTCGCCTCGAACAAGGTGAAATGCAAGGCGCAACAGTGTTCTCCGAAGACCCGGCCGCGATGGCGCGGCACTGGATCGACCAGGGCGCCGAGCGCCTGCATCTGGTCGACCTCAACGGTGCGTTTGCCGGCAAACCACGCAACGCCGAAGCCATTGCCGCCATCCTCGACGAAGTCGGCGAGGAAATCCCGGTGCAGCTCGGCGGCGGCATCCGCGATCTCGACACCATCGAGCGCTACCTCGACCAGGGGCTGAGCTATGTGATCATCGGCACCGCAGCGGTGAAAAGCCCGGGCTTTCTGCGCGATGCGTGCAGCGCCTTCGGCGGGCACATCCTCGTCGGCCTGGACGCGCGCGACGGCAAGGTCGCCACCGACGGCTGGAGCAAGCTCACCGGGCACGAGGTCGTCGATCTGGCACGCAAATTCCAGGACTACGGCATCGAGGGTGTGATCTACACCGACATCGGCCGCGACGGCATGCTCAGCGGCATCAACATCGACGCCACGGTCAAACTCGCCGAGGCCATCGACGTACCGGTGATCGCTTCCGGCGGCCTGTCCGGCATGGCCGACATCGAAAAACTCTGCGAAGTCGAGAGCAGCGGGGTCGAAGGCGTGATCTGCGGCCGCTCGATCTACACCGGAGCGCTGGACTTCGCTGCGGCGCAACGCTACGTCTCCAGCCGCTGAGCCACCCATGCTGTTCAAACGCATCATCCCCTGCCTGGACGTCAACGGCGGCCGCGTGGTCAAGGGGGTGAATTTCGTCGGCCTGCGCGACGCCGGCGACCCGGTGGAAATCGCCGCCCGCTACAACGCGCAGGGCGCGGACGAACTCACCTTTCTCGACATCACCGCCACCAGCGACGGACGCGACCTGCTGCTGCACCAGATCGAGGCCGTGGCCTCGCAGGTGTTCATTCCGCTGACCGTCGGCGGCGGGGTGCGCAGCGTGGACGACGTGCGCCGCCTGCTCAACGCCGGGGCCGACAAGGTCAGCTTCAACTCCGCGGCGGTGGCCAACCCGCAGCTCATCGCCGACGCCTCGGCGAAGTACGGCGCGCAGTGCATCGTCGTCGCGATCGACGCCAAGCGGCGCGAGGGCGGCGGCTGGGAGGTCTACACCCACGGCGGGCGCAAGGCCACCGGGCTGGACGCGGTGCAGTGGGCGCGCGACATGGCCGCGGCCGGCGCCGGTGAAATCCTGCTCACCAGCATGGACCGCGACGGCACCAAGGCCGGTTTTGACCTCGAACTCACCCGCGCGGTGTCGGACGCGGTGAGCGTGCCGGTCATCGCTTCCGGCGGCGTGGGCAACCTCGATCACCTGGCCGACGGCTTTCTGCTCGGCCATGCCGACGCCGTGCTCGCCGCCAGCATCTTCCACTACGGCGAATACACCGTCGGCCAGGCCAAACAGCATCTGGCTGCGCGGGGCATCGCCATGCGCCCGGACCTGGCGCTGTGAGGCGGCGCGCCGTGCGGCACCGCGGCACGCCACCGCCTTGTGGGCGCCGTGGCGCACTACACTTCAGCGCATGAACTGGCTCGATCAAGTCAAATGGGATTCCCGCGGGCTCGTCCCGGCGGTTGCGCAGGACGCGCGCACCGGCCGTGTGCTCATGGTCGCGTGGATGAACCGCGAGGCGCTGGAGCAGACGCAGGCCCGCGGCGAGGCGGTGTATTGGTCGCGTTCCCGCCAGAAGTTGTGGCACAAGGGCGAGGAGTCCGGGCATGTGCAGACCGTGCGCGATATCCGCCTCGATTGCGACGGCGACGTGGTGCTGCTGCAGGTGGAGCAGGCCGGCGGCATCGCCTGCCATACCGGACGTGAATCGTGCTTTTACAGCCGCCTGGACCATGGCGAGTGGCAGGCCGTCGATCCCGTGCTGAAAGACCCCGGGCAGATTTACCCGGGCGCGCCGCACGCGGCTGACGCGGCGGTGCAGTCCGCGCCGTCAGCCGCCACGGTGCTCGACCGCGTCTACGCCACCATCGCCAGCCGCCGTGGCGCCGACCCCGATGCGTCGTATGTCGCGCGGCTGTTCCACAAAGGCGAGGACGCGATTCTGAAAAAAATCGGCGAGGAGGCTACCGAGCTGGTGATGGCGGCCAAGGATGGCGATGCCGACAAAATTCTGTACGAAACCGCCGACCTGTGGTTCCACAGTCTGGTGGCGCTGGCGCAGCACGGCCTGACGCCGCAGCAGGTGCTCGACGAACTGCAGCGCCGCGAAGGCCGTTCCGGCCTGGCGGAATTTGCCGCCCGCCGCTCCCAGCCCTGAGGCGCGAAATGGATGAGCTGCAGCCAAAGCCCGCGGAGGCTCCAGACGCGGTGGACACCGAAAGCCTGAGGACGGTGGCGCTGGCGGTCTACGTGCTGCAGGCGCTGGCGTTTTTCTGGGGAATCACTGCGGTGATCGGCATCATCGTCGACTACGTCAAGCTCGACGACGCCCGCGGTACCTGGGTGGAAAGCCATTTGCGCTGGCAGATCCGCACCTTCTGGTGGGGGTTGTTCTGGTCGGTCATCGGCATCGCCTCGATCTGGGCATTCGGTTTGGGTTTTCTCGTGCTCGCCGTGGTGTATGTCTGGACCATTTACCGCGTGGTCAAAGGCTGGCTGAAACTGACCGAACGCAAACGCGTCCATCCTTCCCTGTAATGTATTCATCACCGTCATGACCGATCCCAACTGCATTTTCTGCAAAATCGCCGCCGGACAGCTTCCGGCCAGCGTGATCTACCAGGACGACGACGTGGTTGCGTTCCACGACATCCATCCCGCTGCGCCGGTGCACTTTCTGCTCATTCCCCGACTGCATCTATCGTCTTTATTCGACGTCGGCGCCGAGCATGCCGCCTTGCTCGGTAAAATGTTGCAGCTTGTTCCCCGCCTGGCGCGCGAGCAAGGGTGTGAAGACGGCTTCCGCACCGTCATCAACACCGGGCGCAACGGGGGACAGGAGGTGTTTCACCTGCACTTGCACGTCATGGGCGGCCCGCGCCCGTGGAAAAAACAGGCCCCTTAATTTTTGCGGCGAAGGAGTGAATCATGGGCTCATTGAGTATTTGGCACTGGTTGATCGTGCTGGTGATCGTGATGATGGTGTTCGGCACCAAGAAACTGAAGAACATCGGTTCCGACCTGGGCTCGGCGGTCAAAGGCTTCAAGGACGGCATGCGCGATTCGGCGGCGGACGACAAACCGGCCGAAGCCGACAAGCAGCTCACCGCGCAGGACAGCGCGAAAAAAGAAGCGATCGACGTGCAGGCCAAGGAAAAATCCTCCACCTGAACCACGCGACGCTGTGCCCGCCGGCAGCGATGCCGGTTTTTTGTTCCCGCCAACCGCCCGTCGTTTCGTCCCCGCCCCATTGAGCGCCCATGTTTGACATCGGAATGTCCGAGCTCGGCCTGATCGGCGTGGTGGCCCTCGTCGTTCTCGGGCCGGAAAAACTGCCGCGCGTGGCGCGCACCGCGGGCAATCTGCTCGGCAGGGCGCAGCGTTATCTGGCCGAGGTCAAGGCCGAAGTCAACCGGCAGATCGACCTCGAAGAACTGCGCAAGGTGAAAACCACGCTCGAAACCGCGGCGCAGGACATGCAGAAATCGGTTGCCGCCAATGTCGCCGAAGTGCAGGGCAGTTTCGACGAGGCGTGGAAAGAGGCCACAGCCGGCCTGCACGGCAGCGACGACGCGGTGTCGATCGCTGATGGTGTGTCCAGCCCGGCGCTGCCCAGCCCGAACTATCCGACCAAAAAGCGCAAAAAACTCGCCGGCAACGCCGTGCCGCAGTGGTACCGCAGGCAGGCGAGGGTGCGCACTCGCGCCCTGTCGGGAGCGGCGCGTGTGGCGCGCTACCGCGTCAAACGCTGAGCCGGTGCGGTGGCTGCAGCGTGCCCAGCGGGTTCCCTCTCCCTAGCAAACGAGTGCATCGCCCGTGTCTGATCCCAAAAAAACCGTGACACCGGACAGTCCCGAGGCCGAACAGCCGTTCATCTCGCACTTGATCGAGCTGCGCAACCGGCTCATCCGTGCGATTGCCGCCGTGGGCATCGTGTTTCTCGTGCTGTCGATCTATCCCGGGCCGTCCGGTCTGTTCGACCTGCTGTCGCAGCCGCTGATCGCGCATCTGCCCAAAGGCTCGACGATGATCGCCATCGGCGTGATCTCGCCGTTCGTCGTGCCGATCAAGGTCACGCTGCTGGTGGCCTTCATGATCGCCCTGCCGGCGGTGCTCTACCAGATCTGGGCGTTCGTCGCCCCGGGGCTTTACCAGCACGAAAAACGCCTGGTGCTGCCGCTGATCATCAGCAGCACCCTGTTGTTCTATCTGGGTGTGGCGTTCTGCTACTTTTTCGTGTTCGGCCGTTTGTTCACCTTCATCCAGAGTTTTGCTCCCAAGGTGATTACCGCGGCGCCGGACATCGAGGCGTATCTGAGCTTCATGCTCACCATGTTCATGGCCTTTGGCACGGCGTTCGAGGTGCCGGTGGTGCTCATGGTGCTGGTGCGTTTCGGACTGGTGACGGTCGAACAGCTCAAGTCCTGGCGGAATTACTTCATCGTCGTGGCGTTCATCGTCGCCGCCATCGTCACGCCGCCGGACGTGGTGTCGCAAACGTCGCTGGCGGTGTCGATGATTCTGCTGTTCGAAATCGGCATCCTCGCGGCCAAATATCTGGTCAAGTATTCCGCGCCGCCCGACGAGGAACAGAAAGACGCGCAATCGTCGGCGTCGCCGTGACCCGCTGGCGGGCTGGTCACGGCAGCACGCCATCGCTGTCGGGGGGCTGTGCCGGCTGGCTGAGGTTTTGTGGCCGCACGCCGATGCGCACGCGCAGCGTTTGCGCCCGGCCGTCGCGCAGCACGTCGATGGCGGCTTCGCTGCCCGGTTTGAGCGCGGCGACGGTGTTGAGCAACTGTCCGGTGTTGTCCACGGCCTTGCCATCGACGCGCAGTACGATGTCGCCGGGCCTGATCCCGGCCTGGTCTGCCGGGCCCTGACGCAGCACGCCGACGATGATCACACCTTCCGGATGAGGCAGATGCAGCGCGCGGGCGAGCTGGTCGGTGACGTCCTGCGGTTCCACGCCGATCCAGCCGCGCACCACCTGGCCGCTGGCGATGAGCTGCTGCATCACGTTGCGCGCCGTCGATACCGGCACGGCAAAGCCAATGCCCAGCGAGCCGCCGCTGCGCGAAAAAATGGCGGTATTGATGCCGATGAGGTTGCCGCGCGCGTCCACCAGCGCGCCGCCGGAATTGCCGGGGTTGATCGCCGCGTCGGTCTGGATGAAATTCTCGAAGGTGTTGATGCCGAGCTGGGTGCGGCCGAGCGCGCTGATGATGCCCTGCGTCACCGTCTGGCCGACGCCGAAGGGATAACCGATGGCCAGCACCACGTCGCCGACATGGGCGTTGGCGTCGTTGCCGAAGGTGATGACCGGCAGATGATCCAGCGCGATACGCAGCACAGCCAGATCGGTGTCCGGGTCGCGGCCGACGAGCACGGCCTTGGCTTCACGGCCGTCTGCCAGCGTGACCTCGATCTGGTCGGCGCCTTCGACCACGTGGTTGTTGGTCAGGATGTAGCCGTTGGGGCTGACGATGACCCCCGAGCCCAGGCCGATCGCCGGCTGACGGTTGCCCTGGAATTGCCGCCGCCACGGATCGAGCCCGGGCGTACGCCGCGGCATTTTGGCCGTGGTGATCGACACCACGGCGGGCATGGCCTTTTGTGCCGCGGCGCTGTAGCTATCGGCTGCCGGCAGCGCCGACGACGCCTGCGGCGCCGCCTGGATGGTGACGACGGCCGGCTTGCCAACGGGAGCCGGCACGCCGGCGCCGAAGTGCACCCATTGCGGCTTGAGGGTGGAGACGACGAACAGCGCCGCCAGCGCAATCGTCGCAGTCTGGGAAAATAGCAGCCAGAGGCGTCGCATGGTGAGGAGTCGGGTTGCAGCACGGCACATGGCGGCGCAGATTCACGCTTCAAGGCCACCCATGCACAGAGAACACTTGGCACGCGAAATCGACGGTCTGCTCGATTGCGCACAATGGGCCGATTATTGCCCAAACGGCCTGCAGGTCGAGGGCCGCGACGACATCCGGCGCATCGTCACCGGGGTGACGGCGAGCCTGGCGCTGATCGAGCGTGCCATCGCGTTGCGCGCCGATGCCCTCATCGTGCACCACGGCTATTTCTGGCGTGGGGAAGATCCGCGCGTGGTGCGCCAGAAGCGCAAGCGCCTGGCCCTGTTGCTGGCGGCCGACATCAATCTGTTCGCCTATCACCTGCCGCTCGATGCCCATGCCGAACTGGGCAACAACGTCATGCTCGCCAGGCGCCTGGGCTGGTCGGTGCAGGGGCGATTTGGCCGGCAGCAGATCGGCTGCCTGGGCAGCGCGCCGCAGGCCAGCGTGGGCGAACTGGCCCAGGCCGTGGCGCGCGGCCTGGGGCGGGCACCACAGGTCGTCGGCGAGGCCCACGCCCCGGTGGGGACGCTGGCGTGGTGCACCGGTGCGGCGCAAGACTGGATCGAAGACGCCTGGGCCGCCGGTGCGCGGACGTACGTCAGCGGCGAAATCTCCGAGCCGACGGCGCATTTTGCCCGCGAAATGGGCATCACCTACCTGGCTTGCGGCCATCATGCGACCGAGCGCGAGGGCATTCGCGCGCTGGGCGAGCATCTGGCGGCGCACTACGGACTGGAGCATGTGTTCATCGACATCGACAACCCCGCCTGACCGCGGCGCGCCGCCGCTGGCCATCACCCTGGGCGACGCCTGCGGCATCGGCCCGGAGCTGATCGTCCGTGCCTATGCCCGGGGACAGGCGCAGGGTTGCGTGGTGTACGGCGATGCCGCGTGGCTGGCCCGCACCGCCCGCGGCATGCAGTTTGCGTCCGAGTGCAGCCGCCCGGTGGTTGTCGAGCTCGACAGCCTGGACGAATGGCGCGATGCGCCCGACGGGGCGATCCCGGTGCTGCCGGTGGCGCATCTGCCGCCCAATCTGCCCGTCGGCCAGGTCGACGCGCGCGCCGGCGCCGCGGCATACGCCAGCATCGCCGCTGCCGCCACCGATGCGCTGGCCGGCCGCGTGGCCGGTGTCGTCACCGCGCCGATCCACAAGGAGGCGCTGCACGCTGCCGGCATCGGCTTTCCCGGACACACCGAAATCCTGCAGCATCTGGCCGGCGGTATGCCGGTACGCATGATGCTGGCCAACGACCAGCTCAAAACCGTGCTGGTGACGGTACATCTGGCGCTGCGCCGGGCGATCGACGCAGTGACCTCCGACGCCGTACTGCAGACCCTGCGCATCGCCCATGCGGCGGCAAGGCTGTGGGGCGTGCCGCAGCCGCGCATCGCCGTGGCCGGACTCAATCCGCACGCAGGTGAGGGCGGGCTGTTCGGCGACGAGGAGACGCGCGTCATCGCCCCGGCCATCGCGCAGGCGCGGGCCGAAGGCATCGATGCCCGCGGCCCGTTCCCGCCGGACACCGTGTTCATGCGCGCGCGTCACGCGCCGCCGGCGCACCCCGGCGAGTTCGACCTCGTCGTCGCCATGTACCACGACCAGGGCCTGATCCCGGTGAAGTATTTGGGGGTTGAACACGGGGTGAACGTCACCCTCGGGCTGCCGTTCGTGCGCACCAGCCCGGATCACGGGACGGCGTTGGACATCGCCGGCAAAGACCGCGCCGATCCGGCCAGCCTGATTGCCGCCATCGGCATGGCGCGGCAGATGGTCGCCGCGCGGCGTGCAGCGGCGCCAACGCCGCCTTGACGGGTGGTTTTACGCGCCGATGCCCAGCAGCAGGCTGCGCAGTTCACGCAGCACGAGGTCGATGTTCGGGTGCTCGACGGCAAAGCGCGCCGCCAGCGTTTGCGCCTGCTCGGCCAGATCGTTGGCCTCTGCGCTGGAACCGGAGGGCTCGGCAGCCGGGCGGTCCAGCGCCTGACGAATGTCCTGATCCAAAGTTTGCAGCAGGGTCTTGAGTTCAGGGTCGATTTGCGGCTGCGACTGCAAGACGGCATGCAGGCGTTGCAGGGTGTCGCGGATTTGGGTGTCAGACATGGAGTGTCGGCGGGAAACGGAGGACGCGCACATTGTGCCCAGCTGCTTGCAGCGCGGCAAGGCGCACGGTCAAATCATCGCCAGGCTTTGCCGCTGCGTCGGCGGGGCGAACGCCGCGTCGAGTTCGGCCAGATCGGCGGCGGACAACGCCAGCGACGTTGCGGCGAGGTTTTCACGCAAATGCGCGCTACGCACCGCCTTGGGGATGGCGACGACTCCGGGCTGGCGTAGCACCCAGGCCAGGGTCACCTGCGCGGCGCTGGCGTCGTGGCGGCGCGCCACCGCCTGCAGCACCGGATGGGTGCTGAGCGCGCCCTGGTCGATCGGGCTGTAGGCCATCAGCGGGATGGCGTGCTGCTGCTGCCAAGGCAGCAGGTCGAATTCCACACCGCGTGCGCCCAGGCTGTAGTACACCTGATTGGCCGCACACTGCGTGCCGCCGGGCAGGGCGAAGAGCTCGTGCATGTCGTCGAGGTCGAAATTGCTCACCCCCCAGTAGCGGATCAGGCCGCGTGCCTGGAGCCGGGAAAAACCTTCGAGCGTCTGCGCCAGCGGAATGTCCCCGCGCCAGTGCAGCAGGTACAGGTCGATGACGTCGAGCTGCAGCCGGCGCAGGCTGCGCTCGCACGCCGCCACCACGCCGCTGGCGCTGGCATGATGCGGGTAGACCTTGCTGACCACGGTCAGCTCGTCGCGGCGGACGTCGCCGGCGGCGAACGCCTGCCGCAGCGCGGTGCCCAGCAGGGTTTCGGCGCCGCCTTCGCCGTACATCTCGGCAGTGTCGATCAGGCGGTAGCCCAGCCGCAGGGCTTCGCGCACGGCGTGCGTTTCGTGTTGTCGCTGGTCGGTCCGTTCACCCATGCGCCACGTCCCCAGTCCCAGCGCGGGAATGGCGGTGCCATCGGGAAAGCGACGCAGGGGCAATGTGGTGGTCATGGTATGGCGCAGACAGGTGGGGTCAGAACAGGCGGTGCAGCCAGCGGTCGTCGAGCGCGCCGAGCAGCAGCACGGCGACGATGAAACCGAGGACGAAGGCCATGAGCGTCTGCAGCAGGCGGTTGGTGCGCCGTTGCTCCTGCAGCAGATCGCGCAGCAGCGCGTCGTCGCGTGCGCCGCGCGCCTGCTGCTGCAGCGCTTGGTGCAGCAGCCGGGGCAGTTCCGGCAGGTATTGGGCGTAGCGGCTGGATTCGTTTTTCAGTTTGTCGCGGAAGGCAGGCCAGCCGACCTGGCTTTTCATCCATTTTTCCAAAAACGGCTGCGCCGTCGTCCACAGGTCGAGCTCGGGGTCGAGCTGCCGGCCCAGGCCCTCGATGTTCAGCAGAGTTTTTTGCAGCAGCACCAGCTGCGGCTGAATTTCGACTTTGAAGCGGCGCGATACCTGAAACAGCCGCATGAGCACCTGGCCGAGCGAAATGTCCTTCAGCGGCCGGGCGAACTGCGGCTCGCACACGCTGCGCACCGCGGCTTCGAGTTCGTCGATGCGGGCGTCGGCCGGCACCCAGCCGGACTCGACGTGCAGCTCGGCCACGCGTTTGTAATCGCGGCGGAAAAAGGCGATGAAATTCTGCGCCAGATAGTCTTTGTCGAAGTCCGACAGCGTGCCGACGATGCCGAAATCCAGTGCGATATACCGGCCGAAGGTGTCGGGCTGCAGGCTGACCATGATGTTGCCCGGATGCATGTCGGCGTGGAAAAAGCCGTCGCGAAACACCTGGGTGAAAAAAATGTCCACCCCTGCCTTGGCAAGCTGCTTGAAGTCGACACCGGCAGCGCGCAGCACGTCGAGATGGCCGATAGGCACGCCGTGCATGCGCTGCATGACGATGACGTTGCTGCGGCACAGATCCCAGTACATCTCGGGAATGAGCACCAGATCGAGCGAGGCCATATTGCGCCGCAGCTGCGCGGCGTTGGCCGCTTCGCGGGTGAGGTCGAGCTCGTCGTGCAGGTATTTGTCGAATTCGGCGACGACTTCCCGCGGCTTGAGCCTTCGCCCCTCGCGCCACAGCCGATCGACGAGTGCGGCCATGGTGTGCATCAGCGCCAGATCCTCTTCGATCACTTTGTGCATGCCCGGACGCAGCACCTTGACCGCGACCTCGGCGCCGCCTTGCGCGGCGGGCAGTGTGGCGAAATGCACCTGCGCGATGGACGCGCTGGCCACGGGCTTGCGCTCGAAACTGGCAAACAGCACATCGATCGGTTTGCCAAACGCGCGTTCGATGATGGCCACGGCCACGGCGGAGTCGAACGGTGGAACCTTGTCCTGCAGCTTGGCGAGTTCGTTGGCGATGTCCGGCGGCAGCAGGTCGCGGCGGGTGGAGAGGACCTGGCCGAATTTGACAAAAATCGGCCCGAGACTTTCCAGCGCCAGGCGCAGGCGTTCGCCGCGCGGGCGGGCCAGTGGGCGGCCGAAGGTGAGCACACGGTTGAGCCGCCGCAGCCAGGGGTGGCGAAACCCCGACAGCACGATGTCGTCCAGTCCGTAGCGGAAGACGATCGAGGCGATTTTCAGCAGTCGCAGCAGCCGGCGCATGGCGGTCACAGACCTCGGCGATCGAGCTGCTGCCGCAGCATGGCGAGGTGTTTGTCCAGGCGCGCTGCGCTGTCGCGCAGGTCGCGCACTGCGTCGTTGAACTCGGCCAGCTCGCGGTGGCTGACGAGGCCGTGCGTGCCGCCAGCGAACCAGTCGCGCGCGCGGTCGGCCGAACGTTCCCACGCTTGCCGGCCATGCACCACGGCCGCGCGCGCCGCCTGCACCACGCGGTGTGCGGCCACGTCGCCGGTGAGCTGCGCCAGATCGTCTTCCATGTCCCAGCGCACGTGGGCCAGCAGCCACGAGATGGTCTGTGCCAGGTCGGCATCACCGCGGACCCGCGCCGCCGACAAACTCAGCGGCGCCCGCTTGGCGACGGCGTCACGCAGCGCCTGGCTGTCCACCGTGATGTGCAGGTCGGCATCATCGGCATGCACCGCGGCTGTGTCTGCGGCGTGCAGCAGGCCGGTGGACTGAACCTGGAGCCCCAGGTCCAAGCCCAGCGCGCTCAGCACCACGGTTTTGCCGCCGTGCGGGCGCAGCCGCGCCGGGGCTTGGGGGTCGCTGGCCAGAAGATGGTTGATTGCCGCGATCAACCCGGTTTGCAGCCGGAGCAGCAAAGACTGGGCGTCTGGGGCGGGGAAGGAAGGCTTCATGGGCTCGGCCATTCTATCGTCCGCCTTTGCATGAAAAACGCCGCAGCGCTGGCGGCGACTGCGGCGTTTTCCGGGCCGGGGCCCGGCGACAGGGTCAAGCCAGCTCAGCCCAGTTGCTGAATGCCGGCGAGCAGCCAGCCGCTGGAGCCGTCGCGCGGCTTGACCAGGTTCCACACCTCGCGTACCGGGCTGGCGCCGCCCCAGGTTTGCTCGCGCACCAGACCGGAGAATTCGACGCTGGCGACGTATTCGTCGGCGGTCTGTTCCAGATCGAGCAGAGTGGCGTCGAGCGTGACCACCTCGGTCTTGTTGTGCTCCGCGCCGCGTTGGCGGAGTTGCTCGGCCAGCGCTTCGAACATGTCAGGCGTGGTGAAAGTTTTAAGGCTGGCCAGATCGGCGGCATCCCACGCCTGCTGCAGGCGCACGTAGTGTTGCTTGGCGCTGGCGAGGAAGCCCTCCTGGTCGAAGTCGGCGGGAATGCGCGAGGTGCCCGCCGCGCCGACTGCCGGCGTGGCCGTATTCGGCGCCCACTGCGCCGGAAGCTGCGCTTCGGCCCCCAGCGGAGACTGGCCATAGCCTTGTGCCGCGCCGGCGTAACGCAGCGGCTCGGATGGGGCTGACGATTTGCGCCGCAACAGGCTGATGATCCAGAACGCGGCGAGCGCCAGCAGGACGATCATCAACAGCGAGCCGAGGAAGGAGCCGAGCGCGCCGCCGAATCCGAGGGCGTGAAACAGCGCGGCCAGACCCAGGCCGGCGGCCAGTCCGCCCAAGATGCCCCCCCAGCGACTGGGCTGTTTGGCCGGCGCCGGAGCCGCAGGCTGCGGTTGCCGCGCCGCGGTTGGCGCGGCCTGCTGCGGCGGTGTGGCTTCACGCTGCGTGATCGCACTGTTTTGCCGGCCGATGCTCTTGCCACCTCCCATGCGCTTGGCGTGCGCGTCGATGGCGCCCAGCGCCAGGGTGAGCATCAGACCGAAGGCGATGATGCGGCGGAACAAAGGGGTGGTTTTCATGCGGCTCCCGGAAAAAGCGAAACGAAGTGACATTTTGTTACCTGCCGGGAGCAAAAGTTCATTCGGCGTGTGTTGCCTTGCTTCAGATCAAAATTTTTCGCCGATATGCAGCGCGACGATGCCCGCGCTCAGGTTGTACCAGTCGACGTGACCAAATCCGGCGTCACGCATCATGCCGGCCAGCGTCGGCTGGTCGGGGTGCATGCGGATCGATTCGGCCAGGTACTGGTAGCTTTGCGCGTCGTTGGCGACGAGTCTGCCCAGGCGCGGCAGCACCTGAAAAGAATACAGGTCGTACAACCCGCGCAGTGGCTCCCAGGGTTTGGAAAATTCCAGGACGAGCAGTTTGCCTCCAGGTTTGAGCACGCGCTGCATGTCGCGCAAGGCCCGGTCTTTGTGCGTCATATTGCGCAGGCCGAAGGCCACGCTGACCAGATCGAACTGCGCATCGGCGAACGGCAGTTTTTCAGCGTCGCACAATACCGTGGGCAGGAGGATGCCGGCGTCGAGCAGGCGGTCGCGCCCGGCGCGCAGCATGGCGCCGTTGATGTCGGTCATCACCACCAGACCGCTGTCACCGACCTTGCGGGCGAAGGCCCGCGACAGATCACCGGTGCCTGCGGCCACATCGAGCACACGGTGGCCGGGACGCACACCCGATACGGCCACGGTAAACGCCTTCCAGGCCCGGTGCAGCCCGGCGCTCATCAAGTCGTTCATCAGGTCGTAGCGTGGAGCCACCGAATCGAACACCGCGCGCACGCGTGCGGCCTTTTCCTCTTCGGAGACTTGCTGGTAGCCGAAATGGGTCGATGAGGCGCTGCGGGATTCGGTCATGGGTCAGCTCAATGGGAGGAACAGTGGGAGGCGGGGGCAGCGGGCATCGGCGCATCGCGGTCGAGGCCGGCAGCCTGCAGGCGGGCGAGATAATCGTCCCACAGCGCCTGCTGATTCTGGCCGAGGACGTGTAGATAGTCCCAACCGTAGATACCGCTGTCATGACCGTCGGAAAACTGCGGCTGGATAGCGTAGTGACCGACCTGCGTGATGCTGACGATGTCCACGTCGCGTTTGCCGGTTTGCAGGGTTTCCTGCCCGGGGCCATGACCGCGGACTTCGGCAGACGGCGAATACACGCGCAGAAACTCGTAAGGCAGGCGATACTGCGTACCGTCGGCGTAGGTCAGTTCGAGCACGCGCGAGCGCTTGTGAAGGACGATGGACTGCGGCCAATCGGCGCGCACGGTAGCGGGCGATGACATACCAGAACACCAAGAGCGGCAACCGGCGCTATTGTCGCTCAACAAAGCGCCGGGCCGCCCCAAGCTTTGTTGAGCCCCCTCGGGGGGGCAGGCCGGGCGCAGACCGGCCGTGGGGGCAGTGATGACCAAAGCGTCGGGCCGCCCCAAGCTTTGTTGAGCCCCCTCGGGGGGCAGGCCGGACGCAGACCGGCCGTGGGGGCAGTGATGAACAAAGCGCCGGGCCGCCCAGGCTTTGTCGGGTCCACGACCAAACTGGCGGTGACGCGCCGCCCGGGCAAAAAAAAACCCGGGCCGGTGACGGCCCGGGTGAATTGCACACTCCCTGAAAGAGCCAGTAAAGGCTCAGTCACTATTTGATACAAATCGAGAGAATTTGTCCATCTTTTTTTAGTCCGACTCGACCGTAAGGGATTTCAGGATTTTCGCCGCCGACCATCCGATGCGGGGCGCTTGCTTGGCGCGGGCTGGACGACGGCTTGCCCGGCGGCGGCGTGCTGCAGGCCGACGGTACGCAGCCACGCCGCCGGCAACTCGGTGTTCATGCCGGATTGCCGGCGTTGCAGCCAGTCGCTGGCGAGCCGACCCAGCGGGGTGCGGGGAGACTGTGGATCGACTGCATAGCGGAACTGCTGCACCCATTCGTCCAGTTGCGCTGCAGGCATCGGCCGTCCCAGGGCGTAGCCCTGACCGGCGTCGGCGCCGAGTATGGCTGCGGCTTCGACCAGATCGGGGGTTTCCAGGCCCTCGACCACCACCCAGAGCCCAAGGCTTTGCGCCAGTTGCACCAACGCGCCGACAAAACCGATGACCTGCGCCGGGTCTTGCTGCGCTTCCCGCACCAGGCCTTGGTCGATTTTGACGGTGTGAAACGGCAGGGTGCGCAAGCGCAACAGACTGGAGTAGCCGCTGCCCAGGTCGTCCATCACCAGCCGCGCGCCCAGCGCCGCCAGGGCGCGCACCGCGGCGTCGCGCCGCGCCGGATCGTCGAACTCGCTGCCTTCGAGAATTTCCAGATAGAGCCGTTCGGGGGCGATATGGTGCGCGGCCAGCGCCTCGCGGACCCATTGGCTGCATTCGGGCTGCAGCATGACCTCCAGCGGCAGATTCAATCCCAGGTTCAGGCGCACGCCCTGCGCGTCCCAGCGGCTGAGCGCGTCGAGCGACTGGTCGAGCCCGGCGCGAAACAGCCGCGTGAGCTCGGCGCGGCCAAACCAGGGCAGGAACACCCCGGGCGAAACCCAGTGTCCGTCGGGATGACGCAAGCGGGCCAGGGCTTCGACGGCGTAGGGCTTGCCGGTTTGCAGATCGACCAGCGGCTGGACGTGCATGTGCAGTCCGTGGTCGAACAGCGCCGCGCGCCAGCGCTGCCGCTCGACGATGGGCACGGGCTGGGCGCGGGCGGCGGACTGCAAGCGTTGCCAGGCACGCGAGAGCAGCTGCGCCAGATTGTCGAGAAAACTGCGCGACGCGCTGCGCTCGAACATCGCCGGGTAAGCCCCGTACAGGCTGAGCACGGCGACCACCCGGTCGTTGCGGTCGCGCAGCGGAACGGCGGCGGCACTGCGGATGCCGACGTCGAGTGCCGCGTCGCGCCACGGTGCCGCAGCCGGCGCCAGCGCGTAGCTGGCCAGTGTGCTGATGCGCTCGAACTGCCAGGCGCTGGCCGTCGGGCCGAGGCTGGCTGCGTCCTGCTGTTGGATCGTTGGCAGGCGCACTGTGCCGTAATGCCTGCGCATGGCCTCGACATAGGGGTCGAGTTGCGACGAGAGTTCGACGACAAAGGTGCCGCTGGCGTCGGGGGCGCCGATTCCGGCAGCCTTCATGCCCGGCAGGGCGGTGAGGCAGTCCAGCGCGGTTTGCATGAATTCGGCCCAGGTCGTACCGTGCTGCAACACGCTGTCGAGATGGAACAGGCAATCGCCGTAAGTGGCGCGCAGCTCCTGTGCGGCTTCGACCTGGGTTTGCAGCTCGAACTGCAGCCGCGCAGTGAGCAGGCGGGAGAGCTGGCGCCGGTCCTGCGCGCGGCAGCGCAGCGCGGCCACCAGATCGTGCAGCCCCATCAGATAGATCCCGGCGGACTGCACCAGCGCACGTGTGGGCACACCCACCAGGGCGTGGATGTGACCGATGCGCCGCGCTTCGCGCTGGTGCTCGGCAGCGCTCAGATCGGCGGCAAGCAGACGGTGAAGATGCTGGCTCTGGCGGTGCTTGAGCCGGGTGAACTCCGCCTCGCTGAGGTGAGATAGCACTTCGGTGGCTTCGGGGTCGCGCGCCACGGTGCTGTAGAACGCATCGACGAAGCGCTCGACCTGCGGCTCGAACTGGGTGCGGGCCATATCCAGCAGCCGCGATGCTGCGGGTCCATACGGCGCTTCGTGCACGTCCTCATCGGGCGAGTCGGTGAACTCGGCATCGACCTCTACGCCCCACCGGCGCCACCATGACTTGCGGTCGGCCTTGTGCAGTTTGGCGCTGTGCAGCGCGGCGTCGGCGCGACGCAGCAACGTGTCGGCGTCCTCGCCGTCTTGCGGGAACAACGCCAATCCCAGACTCATGCCCAGCGACACCGATCCGCCCTGCGGCAGGGAGATTACCGCCGGAAGCGCGCCGCTGAGCGCGTCCAGCCGCCGCGGGACGTCCGCCGTGCCGTGCAGACCCTGCAGCACGAGGATGAATTCGTCTCCTCCGGTGCGCGCCAGCAGATCGCCCGGCTGGAGCGCCGCCCGCAGCTTCTGGGCGAAGTCCTGCAGCACGGCGTCGCCGCTGAGATGGCCCCAGGTGTTGTTGACTACGCCGAAGTCATCCAGATCGAGCATGCCCACGGCCAGCGGCGCGCTGGCGGCACGCGCGTGGTCGAGCAGCCCGGGCAAGGCCTCGTCCAGCGCGAAGCGGTTGGGCAGCCTGGTGAGCGCGTCGTGCCGTGCCTGCCAGTGCAGCCGCGACTGCACCTGATCGCTTTGTCGCTGCAGCGCCTGCAGGCTCAGCAGGGTGGCGGCGACCGAGGCCGCGAATTCCAGCAGATGCAGCTGGGCGGCGTCGGGTTCCCCGGGCGTGGCGCCGGTGAGCGCAAAGGTGCCGATGATGTGCTTGCCGTGCCAGATCGGCCAGCTCCAGCACGATTGCAGATCCCATTTCTCGGCGGTGCGGCGCAGGCCGTCCCAGCGGGGGTCGCGGGAAATGTCCGCCACCAGACAGGGCTCGCGCGAAAACACGGCGTTGCCGCAGGAGCCGGAGTGCGGGCCCGGTGCAAGCCGGTCGAGTTCGGCGACCAGTGCGGGCGGCGCGCTCGGCGCCGCAAGCACGTGCAAATGGCCGTCATCGCCCATGTGCATCACACTGGCGATGCGCCCCGGGGTATGCGCCTCGACCAGGCGACACAACGTCGCTGCCAGCTCGCCGATCGGCTCACCGGCAGCAAGGCCGTTGAGAATGCGCGTGGGCAGATCGAGGAGGTCGAAGGCCGGTGACATCATGCCGTCCAGTCCGCGTGTCCCAGCCCGGACGCACGCCCGCATCGTGTACGGCGAGGCTGAAAGGGATTGAAATGCCGCGAGTTTACAGTTGGATTGCGGCGGCTGTGGGTTTTTTTCTGCCAGGAAGCGCCGGCCCGGCAAGACGACGCCGACCGATCATGCCGGGCGATGGTGTGCTGGTGCCGACTATCCGATTCGAACGGATGACCTACCGCTTACAAGGCGGTTGCTCTACCAGCTGAGCTAAGTCGGCGAAGGTCGTGGAGCTGCGCGGGGGGTTACTTCACACGGGTCAGCCGGGCCCCACCCGGGCGGGGAGGCGGGGGCGGTTCATCCGCGTCCGAGGCGCCACCGGTCTCGGTGCGCTGCGATTCTACCGGGCGCAGTCGGGTGGGGGGCGGCGCCGAGGCGGTGGGCTGTTCATCACCCGCGGTGCCGGCAACCGGGGCGTCTGAGGCGTCGTCCTCCCCTGCTTCGGCGCCGGTTTCCACGGGAAACGCCATGCCCTGGCTGTTTTCCCGCGCGTAAATCGCGGCAACCTGGCCGATGGGCACGACGATGTCGCGGGCAATGCCGCCGAAGCGGGCCTTGAAGCGGATGTCGTCGTTGCCGATCTGCAGCCCGCTGGTGGCGTCGAAGCTGATGTTGAGGACGATTTCACCCTGCTTGACGAATTCCATCGGCACGCGTGCGCCAGGACCGACACGCACGGCAATGTACGGGGTCAGGCCGTTGTCCGTGCACCATTCGTACAGCGCCCGGATGAGGTAGGGTTTGGTCGAGCCGATTTCCGGCAGATCGTCGGCCATGGCAGGGATTATTTGCGCATGATTTTTTCGGAGGGGGTCAGCGCCTCGATGTAGGCCGGACGCTGGAAAATCCGCTCGGCGTATTTGAGCAGCGGCGCAGCGGACTTGGGCAGGTCGATGCCGTAATGGTCCAGGCGCCACAGCAGCGGGGCGATGGCCACGTCGAGCATGGAGAAATCCTCGCCGAGCATGTATTTGTTCTTGAGGAACACCGGGGCGAGCTGGGTGAGGCGGTCGCGGATGGCGGCACGGGCTTTTTCCAGCGCTTTTTCGTTGGATTTGGTTGCACGCGATTCCAACGTGCTGACGTGGACGAACAGCTCTTTCTCGAAATTGAACAGGAACAGCCGGACCCGGGCGCGGGCGACTGGGTCGCCGGGCATGAGCTGCGGGTGCGGGAAGCGTTCGTCGATGTATTCGTTGATGATGTTGGATTCGTACAGGATCAGGTCGCGTTCGACCAGGATGGGCACCTGGCCGTAGGGGTTCATGACACTGACGTCTTCGGGTTTGTTGAACAAGTCGACGTCACGGATTTCGAAATCCATGCCTTTTTCGAACAGCACGAAGCGGCAGCGTTGCGAGAACGGGCAGGTCGTGCCGGAATAGAGCACCATCATGAATGCAGACTCCTGAAAGACAGAACGGGGTGGCATGGCCACCCCGGCGGTTCGGTTCGAACGGACATCGCCCTTGGGGGCAGGCGATGACCCGGTGTTACGTCACATCTTTCCAGTATTCGGATTTCAGTTTCCAGGTGAGAAAAGTGAAAAACCCCAGGAAAATGAGCACGATGACGCCAAGACGCTTGCGCAGCAGCTGGTCGGGTTCGGCCATCCACTGCATGTAGGCGACGAGGTCGGCAACAGTCGAATCATACTCGGTCGGTGACTGTGTTCCCGGCGTGAGCTGGGTGTAGCCGACGAAGGTCTTGAGCTGCACCGACGGGTCCGACGGGTCAGGCCCGACGGCGAATCTGGCCGCGCGCTGACCCTGCAGCATCCACAGCGGGTTGGGCATATTCACCCCGGGGAAGGCCAGATTGTTCCATCCCGTGGGCCGGCTGTCGTCGCGGTAGAAAGTGCGCAAATAGGTGTAGAGAAAATCGGCGCCACTGCCACGGTGCGAAGCCAGCGCCTTGGTGATGATGGATAAGTCCGGCGGCTCGGTGCCGAACCACTTTTCGGCCTGTGCCGCGGTCATGGCCACGCGCATGGTGTCACCGATTTTGGCCTCACCGAACATCAGATTGTGCGCGATCTGGTCGTCGGTCAGGCCGATACTGCGCAGGCTTTCGTAGCGCATGTATTTGGCCGAGTGACAGCCCAGACAGTAGTTGACGAACAGCCGCGCACCGTTTTGCAGCGCCAGCAGGTTGTTCACGCGGTAGGGTGCGTGGTCGAGCGGAATTTCCTTTTCTTCGGAGGCGGCGTACGCCGCGGTGTGCAGCACGGCGCCCAGCAGCAAACCCAGGCCCAGTCGGCGGAAGATGGTTTTCATGTCGGCTGGCCTCAATGCGCTTTGTAAACGAGACGTTGCGGCACGGGTTTGAATGTTCCCAGGCGGCTCCACCACGGCATGAGGAAAAAGAAGCTGAAATACAGCAGGGTGCAGGTCAGCGCCACGGCGTAGGCCAGCGGCGACGGCGGCTGGATGCCGAAATAGCCCAGCACCATGAAGTTGAGCGCGAACAGCACGTAGATGGCGCGGTGCCACGATGGCCGGTAGCGGATCGACTTCACCGGCGAGCGGTCCAGCCAGGGCAGGAAGAAAAAGATCAACACTGCCCCGCCCATGCTGACCACGCCCCAGAACTTGGCATCGATGGTGGCCAGCGCCCAGAACAGCAGCGCACCGCCGATGGCGAACACGGCCGCGCGTGCCGGCTTGCCGCGGTTGCGCCACAGCGCATACAGCGTGGCGGCGACGAGCACGGCCATCCAGATGTGCACCGTATTGCTCGTGGTGGCACGCAGAATGGAGTAGAAGGGCGTGAAGTACCACACCGGGGCGATGTGCGGCGGGGTCTTGAGCGGATTGGCCGGGATGAAGTTGTTGTGTTCGAGGAAGTAGCCGCCGAACTGCGGCGCGAAGAACACCACGGCGCAGAAAATCATCAGGAACACCGACAGGCCGAACAGGTCGTGCACGGTGTAGTACGGGTGGAAGGCCACGCCGTCGCGCGGGATGCCGCGGCCGTCCTTGTTGTCCTTGATTTCGATGCCGTCCGGGTTGTTCGAGCCGACCTGGTGCAGCGCGATGATGTGCGAGCCGACCAGGCCGATGAGCAGCAGCGGAATGGCGATGACGTGGAAAGCGAAAAAGCGGTTCAGCGTCACGTCGCTGACCACGTAGTCGCCGCGGATCCACACCGCCAGATCGGGGCCGATGAGCGGAATGGCGGAAAACAGGTTGACGATGACCTGCGCGCCCCAGAACGACATCTGCCCCCACGGCAGCAGATAACCGAAGAACGCCTCGGCCATCAGGCAGAGGAAGATCAGGCAGCCAAAAATCCAGATCAGCTCGCGCGGGGTGCGGTACGAGCCGTAGATCAGCCCGCGGAACATGTGCAGGTAGATGACGATGAAAAACGCCGACGCCCCGGTGGAGTGGATGTAGCGGATCAGCCAGCCCCAGTTGACGTCGCGCATGATGTACTCGACCGAGCCGAACGCCAGCGCGGCGTCGGGCTTGTAGTTCATCACCAGAAAAATACCGCTGATGATCTGGATGGCCAGCACGACGATCGACAGCGAGCCGAAGTAATACCAGAAATTGAGGTTCTTCGGCGCGTAATATTCGGTAAGATGCGCGCTCCATAGCGAGGAGAACGGAAAGCGCTTGTCGATCCAGCCGCGCAGCCCGCCGTGCTCGGGCGTGGCGTGCGCGCCATGCAGCGTTTGATCTGCCATTGAGGTGTCTCCAGTGGGTGTTGTAGGAAGGGCAAGGGCTGCCGCCGGTGGGGGCGATGCGCAGCGGGTCTGCCGCGTCACGCCTGCTCGTGTTCGCCGATGCGCAGCTTGGTCGGCGTCAGGTACATATACGGCGGCACGACCAGGTTGTCAGGCGCTGGCATGTTTTTGAACACCCGGCCGGCGAGGTCGAACATCGAGCCGTGGCACGGGCAGAGAAAACCGCCATCCCAGTCCGCAGGCAGCGAGGGCTGCGGTCCCGGGGTGAAGCGGTCCACCGGCGAGCAGCCGAGGTGGGTGCAGATGCCCACGACCACCAGATACTCTTTTTTGATCGACCGCCACTGCGTCTGCGCCCACACCGGCGTGGGGAAGGCGGTGCGCTTGGAATCCGGATCGGCCACCAGCGACTGGGTGACGTTGAGCGATTCGAGCATCGCCGGCGTGCGGTGCAGGATCCACACCGGCTGGCCGCGCCACAGCACGGTCATTTTTTCCGTCGGTCGCAGCGAACTGATGTCCACGTCCACCGGCCCGCCTTCGGCGCGCGCCTTGGCCGACGGTGCCATCGAGTCGACAAACGGGATCGCCGCACCTCCAGCAGCCACGCAACCGGCACAGCCCGTTGCAATCAACCATGTGCGACGTTTCGAATCCATAGAAAGCTCCACGAAAGATGGCGCATTGTTCCCTGCACCGCTGCGCTTGGGCATTAGGAAAACCCTCTATAAGCGCTCACTGATTTGGCCGCTTGTCGTTGAGGAAAGTCAATCCAATCCCTGTTGCGTTGCAACAAAATGAAAACGTCCGGCGAAATGCGTTGACGTCAGCCAGTCGCCCATTGCCCAGCCGTTCCACGCGCCGTCTGCCCGCAGCGCACGGTCTTGTCGCACCGGGGTGCGTTCACGCCGCGTCAGACTCTGCCGACGCGAGCGGGTTCTGCGCGGCTGTGGGCACATCCAGGCCGGCGATGGACAGCGGACGCCGCAGGGCCATGCGCTTGGCGTAGTGGCCTTCCATGCGGCCGAGCACGCCAGACAGGAACCGCGTGGCCTCGACGATGTGCGGCCCTTTGTTGAGCATGGCGCATTCGGCGCGGATGCTCATCGCCGCGTCGGTCACCTCCGGGCGAGAAGGCAGGCCGCTGCGCGCCATGGTGTCGAGGATCTGCGTGGCCCAGATCACCGGCAGATGCGCTGCCTCGCACAGCCAGAGAATTTCCTCCTGCGCTTCGCTCAGGCGCTCGTAGCCGAGTTCCACGGCGAGATCACCGCGTGCGATCATCACCCCCACGGCGGGATGGGCTAGGGCGTCGAGCAGAATCGCCGGCAGGTTGGCGAACGCCTGACGGTTTTCGATTTTGAGCACGATGCCGGCGTCGCCGCGGCCCAGAGCCGCCAGTTGCCGGCGCAGCGCCGCCACATCGTGCACGCTGCGCAAAAAGGACAGAGCAACCAGATCGGCGTGCGCCGCCATCGCCTGCAGATCGGCGACGTCCTTGTCGGTCAGCGCCGGGGTGCGGAAGACGGTGTCGGGAAAGTTGATGCCCTTTTCCGCCCTGAGCGGGCTGCCCTGCGGTGCCGCGTGGGTGATGCGCAGGTGCAGCGCTTCGGTGCTGCAGCGCTCGATCACGGCGCCGATGCGGCCGTCGTCGAGCCACACCGCCTGTCCCGGCTGCGCTGCAGTGAACGCGGCGTCCAGCGTGCACTGCACCTGCGGCGGCTGGATGAAGCGCCCTTGCGCGTCGCGTACTCCGGCCTGGCCGGTGCAGGGCTCGCGCGTGAGCAGCAGCGGGTCGCCCACCTGCAGCCGCAACACGCCCGGCACGGCGGGAATTCCGTCGAGCACGCCGCGGCACAGCAAAGCGCCGTCGGCGTGCAGGGAAAAGGGCTGATCCTGTTCCAGGTAGGCCGCGCGGTCGAAGGCGAAAAGCAGTAACGCGCCGTCGTGCGCCAGCAGCCGAGCCTGACGCTGCCGGCCGCGCGTATCGGTGAGCTGCAGGCTGGTGGACGCCGGCAGGCGCTCCGGCAGCGCAGGGGCGACCTGCTGCGCCAGCAGCACGGCTTGCGCGCCCACCGCAGCGGGAGGCGATCCGGTGCCGAACCACAAAGCCAGTCGTGCGGGCTCGACGGTGCGGCCGCGCACGTCGCGTTGCGGCCGCAGATGCAGCACCCGGCCTTGCGACTGCAGCGCTCCGGTGCGCGATTTCGGCCCGGCCAGGTCGATTTGCACCCGTGCCGGCCGTTGCCGCGCGCTGCAGGCGGCACGCACCTGCGCGGCCATGCGCTGCCACACCGCGGCGTCGTCGTGCGCGCAGTTGATCCGCGCCAGATCCATTCCCGCATCGACCAGCCCGGCCACTGCGCCGGGATCGTCGGCTGCTGCGGTGTCGAGTGTGACCATGATGCGCACGTCGCGTCCGGCGTGCGCCGGGCCGAGCAGCGCGGCGGTGTTGTGCTGCAGCAGTTGCGCGCCCTGGGTGAAGCTGCAGGCCGGCGCCGCACGCGGCGGGTGCGGCTGGCCGAGCAGGTCGTCGAGTCGGTCGAGCACGGCGTCGAGCGCAGCCACCACGTGCGTCTCCAGGCTGCCCAGAGACGACAGCCCGAGTTGCGCCAGTTGCAGTTGCAGTGGGCGCAAATCGGTCTGCCGCACCGCGATGTAGTGCAGCAGATTGCGCGCGCTGACTTGCCGCGGCGCCGACAGCATGGCGATGCGCGCGGCGTGCGCCTGCTCGAACGCCAGCGCCGCATCGCGCAGCCGGGCGATGGCCTCGCGCAGGGCAGACGCATCGGACAGGGAAGACATGCCGCGTTGATACCACGCAGCGGTGACCGGGTTGTGTCAGGCGCCGGGTCAGAACCGCTCGTCGTCGCGCAAATAGCGCCAGGTGCCGGGCGGCAGCGCACCCAGACGCACCAGCCCGATGCGCACCCGCTTGAGCGCGGTGACGCGTAGCCCGACGAGCTCGCACATGCGGCGGATCTGGCGCTTTTTGCCTTCACGCAGCACAAAGCGCAACTGCTGCGGGTTGACCCACTCGACCTGCGCGGGCTTGAGCGCTTGGCCGTCGAGCCACAGGCCGTGGCGCAGCAGTGCGAGCCTGTCGGCGGGCAAAGCCGCCTGCACGTCCTGCGCCGCAGCGTGTCTGGGCGGGGCGGCGGCCAGGCAGACGCGCACCAGGTATTCCTTTTCCACCGTGCTGTCCTCGCCGATGAGCTGCCGGGCGATGCGCCCGTCCTGGGTGAACACGAGCAAACCGGTGGAGTCGCTGTCCAGCCGGCCGGCGACGGCCAGATGCCGCAACTGCGCCGGGGTGAAGCGCAGCGGCGCGGTGCACTGCGCCCAGCGGTTTTCCGCGCGGATCAGCGCGATGGCCGGGGTGTGGCCGTCCTCGGCCTGCGCGCTCACATAGCCCAGCGGTTTGTGCAACAAGATGGTCACCTGCGCCGCCTGCTCGCGCCGCGCCGCGCCCGTCACCTGAATGCGTGCGGCGGGCAGGTCGGCGGCGACCTTGCTGCCGACCGTCGCGACCTCGCCATTCACCCGCACCCAGCCGCGGCCGATCCAGTCGTCGGCTTCACGCCGCGACGCCAGCCCCAGATCGGCCATACGCTTGGACAGGCGGACCGTCGCCGTGTCCGCGCCGGCTGCGGCTGCCGTCGTTGCTAAGGCGTGGCCGCGTTCGGGCGCTGGCGCGTGACCCACGCGCCGATTGCGCGCGGCCTTGGCCCAGGGGTTCGAGGCGTTCATGCCGGGTCGGACGCCGCCGCGCGCCGGCTGCGCAGCCAGCCCCAGGTGGCGAGCAGCGAGCGGGTCAGGGCACGCCGCGGCAGTTGCGACAGCACCAGCCCGGCAAACACCAATGCGCAGCCGGCGATCGCCCGCGCATCCAGCCGCTGTCCGAGCACCACCCACGCCGCCAGCGCCGCGAACACGCCTTCCATGCTGAAAATCACCGCGGCGTGGGCGGGGTTGGCGTCGCGCTGCGCGACCACCTGCAGGGTGTAGGCAATGCCCACCGACAGCACACCGCCGTAGGCGATCGGCAGCAGACCGTCGACCAGCGCGCGCACGCTGATCGGCTCGATCACCAGCCCCACCGCCAGCGCCAGCACTCCGCAGACCAGAAACTGCACCAGCGCGAGCTGCAGCGGCTCGTGCCGCGGCGCCGAGCGGCCGAGCATGAGGATCTGCACGCTGATGAACAGCGCGCCGGCCAGTTCCAGCCAGTCGCCGTGGCGCACATGAAAGTCCCCGCGCACGCTCAGCAGATACATGCCGACCAGCGCCAGCAGGCTGCCCGCCCAGATGCCCGGCGCGAGCGGGCCGTGGTGCCGCAGCGCCAGCCCGAGGAAGGGCACTAGGATCACGTACAGCGAGCTGATGAACCCGGCGTTGGCCACCGTCGTCGATTCCAACCCGATCTGCTGCAGCGAAATCGACACCGCGACCACCGCGCCAAGCATCGCTCCGTGTCGCCACAGCAGCCGCGCCGGCGCGTGGCCAGCGGTCGGGGTGAAGGGCGCGATGCCGCGCAGCGCTAGCCAAGCGCCGACCACCGCCGCGCCGAGCAGAAAGCGCAGCCCGGTGTAGGTGAGGGCACCGACGGTGCCGATGCTCACCGTCTGCGCGACAAAGGCCGTGCCCCAGATGAACGAGGCCAGCAGCATCAACGCGGCGGCGCGCAGCGAACGGGCGGGAGCAGACACGGTGAGGACTGAAAATCAAAAAGCCCGCCGCGGATGCGGCAGGCATGCAGTGAATGATAGGCGGGACGGGCAACGCGCGTTGCCGGCGGCGTGCACCGGCAACGCCGCGACCTCACATGCTGCGACGGTACTGCCCGCCGACTTCGAACAACGCGCTAGTGATCTGCCCTAAGCTGCACACCCGCACCGCGTCCATCAGGACCTCGAATACATTGCGGTTGTCCAGTACCGCCTGCTGCAGGCGCCGCAGCATCGCCGGCGCCTCGCTGGCGTGGCGGGCGTGGAAGTCAGCCAGCCGCCGCAGCTGCGACTCCTTTTCTTCGTCGGTCGATCGCGCGAGTTCCAGCTTGGCCGGCACCGGATCGCCATGCGGGTTGCGGAAGGTGTTGACGCCGATGATCGGCAGCTCGCCGGTGTGCTTGAGCATTTCGTAGTGCAGGCTTTCCTCCTGGATTTTGCTGCGCTGGTAGCCGGTTTCCATCGCCCCGAGCACACCGCCGCGATCGGCGATCGCCTCGAATTCCTTGAGCACCGCTTCTTCCACCAGGTCGGTGAGTTCGTCGATGATGAACGCGCCCTGGTTGGGGTTCTCGCATTTGGCCAGGCCCCACTCGCGGTTGATGATGAGCTGAATCGCCAGGGCGCGGCGCACGCTGTCTTCGGTCGGCGTCGTGATCGCCTCGTCGAACGCGTTGGTGTGCAGGCTGTTGCAGTTGTCGTAAATCGCAATCAGCGCCTGCAGGGTGGTGCGGATGTCGTTGAACTGGATTTCCTGCGCGTGCAGGCTGCGGCCGCTGGTCTGCACGTGGTATTTGAGCTTCTGGCTGCGCTCGTTGGCGCCGTATTTGTCGCGCATCGCCACCGCCCAGATGCGCCGCGCCACCCGGCCGAGCACGCTGTATTCCGGGTCCATGCCGTTGCTGAAAAAGAAGCTCAGGTTGGGCGCGAAGTCGTCGATGTGCATGCCTCGCGCCAGATACGCCTCGACGAAGGTGAAGCCGTTGGCCAGGGTGAAGGCGAGCTGGCTGATGGGGTTGGCCCCGGCCTCGGCGATGTGGTAGCCGGAGATCGACACCGAGTAGAAATTGCGCACCTTGTGGTGGACGAAGTACTCCTGAATGTCGCCCATGACCTTGAGCGAAAACTCGGTGGAAAAGATGCAGGTGTTCTGCCCCTGGTCTTCCTTGAGGATGTCGGCCTGCACCGTGCCGCGCACGTTTTCCAGCACCCAGGCGCGGATCTTGGCGGCCTCGTCGTCGGTCGGCTCGCGCTGGTTGTCGGCGCGGAATTTATCGAGCTGCTGGTCGATCGCGGTGTTGAGGAACATCGCCAGAATGGTCGGCGCCGGGCCGTTGATGGTCATGCTCACCGAAGTTGCCGGGTCGCACAGATCGAAGCCGTCGTACAGCGCCTTCATGTCGTCGAGCGTGGCCACGCTCACGCCCGAATTGCCGACCTTGCCGTAAATGTCGGGCCGGCGGTCGGGGTCGGCACCGTACAGCGTGACCGAGTCGAACGCGGTGGACAGCCGCTTGGCCGGCATGCCTTCGCTCAGCAGTTTGAAACGGCGGTTGGTGCGAAACGGGTCGCCTTCGCCGGCGAACATGCGCGTGGGGTCTTCGTTCTCGCGCTTGAACGCAAACACCCCGGCGGTGAACGGAAAGCTGCCCGGCACGTTTTCGCGCATCAGCCACTTCAGCAGCTCGCCGTGGTCTTCGTACTTCGGCAGCACGACCTTGCGGATTTTGTTGCCGGAAAGGGTGGTGTGCGTCAGCTTGGTGCGGATTTCCTTGTCGCGGATTTTCACCACGTATTCGTCGCCGGCATACGCCTTCTGCATGTCCGGCCACATCGCCAGCAGCTTGCGCGCGGCGGGCTGCATGGCCTGTTCGCGCTGCTGCGCCAGTTCTTCGGCGGCCTCGGCGGCGCTGGGTTTGAGCGGCTTGGCGGCGCGCAGCATGCGGGCGGCTTCGCGCAATTGCTGCGCCTGCCGCGCCAGTTCGACCTGCGCCAGCGTGTTGCGATGATAGGCGCGCACGGTCTGCGCGATGTCCGCCAGATAGCGGCTGCGTTCGCTCGGCACGATCGGCGTCTGGTGCGTGCTGTGGCGGGTGGTCACGGCCGGCAGACGCCCCGGCTGCAGCATCAGGCCGTGTTCGGCCAGCCGCGGCTTGATCGCCTGGTACAGCGCGGTGACGCCATCGTCGTTGAAGCGGCTGGCCATGGTGCCGAACACCGGCAGGGCGTCGGGCGGTGTGGTCCAGGCTTCGCGGTTGCGCTGCAGTTGCTTGGCGACGTCGCGCAGCGCGTCTTTCGCTCCTTTACGGTCGAATTTGTTGATGGCGACGAAATCGGCGAAATCGAGCATGTCGATTTTTTCGAGCTGGCTGGCGGCGCCGAATTCGGGGGTCATGACGTACAGGCTGAGGTCGGCGTGCGGCACGATGGCGGCGTCGCCCTGGCCGATCCCCGAGGTTTCGACGACGATCAGGTCGAACCCCGCGGTTTTGCACGCCGCGATGACTTCGGGCAGGGCTTGGCTGATTTCACTTCCCGCCTCACGCGTGGCCAGGCTGCGCATGAACACGCGCCTGCGCGGGGTCTGCGGCGATGGGTCGCCGCGCGTGCCGGCTGCAGACTGCCAGGGGCCGATGGCGTTCATGCGGATGCGGTCGCCCAGCAGCGCACCGCCGCTTTTGCGCCGCGACGGGTCGATGCTGATGACGGCGATGCGCAGCCGGTCGTCCTGGTCCAGGCGGATGCGGCGGATCAACTCATCGACCAGACTGCTCTTGCCCGCGCCGCCGGTACCGGTCACGCCCAACACCACGCCGTGCGCGGCCTCGGCGCTGGCGTGCAACTCACGCAGCAGCGCGCTGTCTGCCGCGCCGTTTTCGAGCTGGGTGATGAGGCGCGAGAGCGTGCCGTCGTGCTGCAGCGCCTGCGGGGTGGGCGGCGCCGGCAGCGGCGGCAGCGGATGGTCGGCGCGTCTGAGCATGTCGCCGATCATGCCCTGCAGCCCCAGCGCCTGGCCGTCTTCCGGGCTGTAAATGCGCGCCACGCCGTAGTCCTGCAGCGCGTTGATTTCGTCGGCGACGATGACTCCGCCGCCACCGCCGAACACCTGGATGTGTCCTGCACTCTCGGCGCGCAGGCGGTCGATCATGTAGCGGAAAAATTCGACATGCCCGCCCTGGTAGCTGGACACGGCGATGCCGTGCACGTCTTCCTGGATCGCCGCGGTGACGATGTCGTCGACCGCGCGGTTGTGTCCGAGATGGATGACTTCTGCACCCATGCTGATGAGGATGCGACGCATGATGTTGATCGCGGCGTCGTGGCCGTCGAACAGCGAGGCGGCGGTGACGAAGCGCAGCCGCTGTTGCGGACGGTAGGCAGCCAGCATCCTGGCTTCGGACAGGTCGGTCATCGCGGTCTCCTTGGGACACGGCGTGCATCGCGCCGTGGTGTGATCGATTGACGTATACGTCAAATCGAACTGTAGCCCAAACCGGGCGCGGGCGACAGCGCAGCGGCGGCCATCGTGAGAAAAAACCGCTTGCCTCCGTTAAAACCCTGAATCCAATTTCACAGCGCCGGCCTAGGCTTCGCCTTGGCGCTGGTTTTCAGAAAAGAAGGCCAGGGTGCGATCATTGGCGAATCAACCGGGAGACTTTCATGCGCAGACTCTTTTTTCTCGCCCCTGATGTGCAAAGCGCACACGCTTTGGTCGATAGCCTGCTGCTCGCCCACATCCCCGACAAGCACATTCACGTGCTGGCGCGTGAGGGCACGCCGCTGGGCGACCTGCCCGAGGCCGGCGTCGCCCAGCGTTCCGACCTGATCCCGGCCATCGAGCGCGGCGCCGCCGCTGGGGGCACCACCGGGCTGATCGCCGGGTTGATCGCCGTGGCGCTGCCGGGCATGGCGATCATTCCGGCAGGCGGTCTGGTCATTGCGCTGGCGGCAGCCGGCGCGCTCGTCGGTGGTTGGGCCAGCAGTCTGGTCGGCGTGAGCGTGGACAGCACGCGTCTGACCCGTTTCAAGGACGCCATCGCCGCAGGGCAGGTGCTGGTCATGGCCGACGTGGCGCAGGAACAGGTGCAGGCCATCCTCGACCGCGCCAAGGCCTGCTGTCCGAATGTGGCCTCCGAGGGCATGGACACCGACATCCCGGCGTTTCCCTGAGGCCCCTGCAGCCGGGCGATGGTGCCGGCGCAGCACCGTCAGCCGGCAGGGGCAGATTCTGCGATGACCGCGAGCAGCGCGGCGCCGTAGGTGTCGCGCTTTTTGTCGCCGACGCCGGAAATGCCGCGCAGCGCATCGAGGCTGTCGGGCCGCGCGATGGCGATGGCCTGCAGTGTCGCGTCCGGGAACACGACATACGCCGGCACGCCGTGTTCCCGGGCGGTGGCCGCACGCCAGTCGCGCAGCCGGGCAAACAGTGCAGCGTCGGCGCTGGACAGCGATTGCATCACCAGACGCGTGCTGCTGGATGCACTGCCGCCGCTGCCGCGTCTGCGCGCCGTCTGCGGCTCGCGGTGTTTGAGCAGCACGCGCTGCGTGCCCTTGAGCACGGCACGGCTGGCGGCGGTGAGGTGCAGCACGTTGAAGTGTGCGGCGTCGACCTCGACCAGCCGCTGCGCCACGAGCTGGCGCAGCAGCAGCCGCCAGTCGGCCTCGCTCCAGTCGGCGCCGATGCCGAAGGTGGAGAGCTGCTCATGGCCGTAGCGCGCGGTTTTGTCGGTGCGCCGGCCGCGCAGCACGTCGATGAGATGGCTGGCGGCAAACCCCATGCCGCTGGCCTGGCGGCAGCGGTAGATGGTGGACAGCAGTTTCTGTGCGGCTTCGGTGGCGTCGATGAGCTGCGGCGGGTGCAGGCAGTTGTCGCAGTTGCCGCATGGCGTGCCGGTTTCGCCAAAATAGCCCAGCAGTCGCACGCGGCGGCAATCCGCCGCCTCGGCGTAGGCAAGCATGGCGTCGAGCTTGACGGTGGACAGCCGCTTGTACGCCTCGTCGGCGTCGGACAGTTCGATCAGCCGGCGCTGCTGCACCACGTCCTGCAGGCCGTAGGCCATCCACGCCGTGGCGGGCAGGCCGTCGCGCCCGGCCCGGCCGGTTTCCTGGAAATAGCCTTCGATGGATTTGGGCATGTCCAGGTGGGCGACGAAACGCACGTCGGGCTTGTCGATGCCCATGCCAAAGGCGATGGTCGCCACCATGATGATGCCGTCCTCGTCGAGAAAGCGCCGCAGGTGCGCCGCGCGCGTGGCCGCGGGCAGACCGGCGTGGTAGGGCAGGGCGCGCAGGCCGTGGCCGGACAGCATCTCGGCCACTTCCTCCACGCTGGTGCGCGACAGGCAGTACACCACGCCGCAATCGTGCGCGTGTTCGCTGCGGATGAACTGCAGCAGTTGCGCGCGGCCATCGCGCTTTTCCACCACGCGATAGCGGATGTTCGGGCGGTCGAAGCTGGAGACGAACTCGGCGCCGTCGTGCAGCAGGCGCTGCACGATTTCGTGCCGCGTCGGCGCGTCGGCGGTGGCGGTCAACGCCACGCGCGGCACGTCCGGCCAGCGTTCGCGCAGGACGGAGAGCTGGCCGTACTCCGGGCGGAAGTCGTGTCCCCACTGCGAAACGCAATGCGCTTCGTCGATGGCGAACAGCGCGATGCGGCACTGTGCGAGCAGCGCCAGTCCAGAGTCGCTGAGCAGCCGTTCCGGCGCCAGGTAGAGCAGGTCGAGCTCGCCGGTGCGCGCGGCGCGCTGCACGTCGCGGGCCTGCCCGGCGTCGAGGGTGGAGTTGAGAAACGCCGCGCGCAAACCCAGTTCGCGCAGCGCCGCCACCTGATCCTGCATCAGCGCGATCAGCGGCGAGACGACCACGCCCACGCCGTCGCGCAGCAGCGCCGGGATCTGGTAGCACAGCGATTTGCCGCCGCTGGTGGGCATGAGCACCAGGGCGTCGCCGCCGGCGGCGATGTGGTCGATGGCCTGCGCCTGCAGGCCGCGAAATGCGGGGTAGCCCCAGACATGCTGCAGCGCGTCCAGGGCGGTGGCGAACTTCTTCGGCATGGCGCCATTGTCGCAGCGCGATGCGCGCCGCCCTACCGGCGCATCAGCGTAGATTTGCCGAACAGGCTTTCGATCAGATCGACGGCGACTTCGGCGGTGCGGTTGCGCACGTCGAACGCGGGGTTGAGCTCGACCACGTCCAGCGAGGCCAGCAGCCCGGTGTCGGCGATCATTTCCATGCACAGTTGCGCTTCGCGGTAGGTCGGCCCGCCGCGCACCGTCGTGCCCACGCCGGGAGCGATGTCCGGGTCGAGGAAATCGACGTCGAAGCTCACATGCAGATGGGTGTCGGCGTCCAGCCCGTCCAGCGCCTGGTTCATGGTTTCGCGCATGCCGTGTTCGTCGATGAAACGCATGTCGAACACGTCCAACCCGGCGCCATGCACCAGCCGTTTTTCGTCCGGGTCGACGCTGCGGATGCCGATCTGCCGGATGCACGACGGGGCGAGCTGCGGCGCCGCGCCGCCCAGATCGATCAACCCCGGCGGGCCGTTGCCACACAGGCAGGCCACGGGCATGCCGTGAAGATTGCCCGTCGGCGTGACGCGGTGGGTGTTGAAGTCGGCGTGTGCGTCCAGCCAGAGCACGCGCAGCTTGCGGCGCTGCGCGCGGCAATGTTGCGCCACGGCGCTGAGCGAGCCGATGGCCAGGCTATGGTCGCCGCCGAGCAGCAGCGGCAGGGCGCCAGCGCGCAGCGCGGCAGCGACGGCGCGGTGCACTGCGGTGTTCCAGGCAATGACTTCGGGCAGGTGGCGGTAGCCGTCGCGCGGCGGCTGCCAGGGGTTGTGCGGGCCGCCGAGGTTGCCCAGATCGACCACCTCCACGCCTTGCGCGCGCAGCGCACTGTCGATGCCGGCCACGCGCAGCGCCTCCGGGCCCATCGACGCGCCGCGGTCGGCTGCGCCGATGTCGGTGGGGGCGCCGATGAGATGGACGGGTCGGGGCATGGCGGTTCCTCCATCCGGCGGTTGGTGAGTCTGTTCCTGGCTGCTCAGGCCATGGCCTTGCCGGTTTCCACGGTGTCGGCGTCCAGACGGGAGAACTCCTGTTCGAGTACGCTCCAGGCCTGCTCGGCGGTTTCGACGAAGTGGAACAGGTGGACGTCTTCGGGCGAAATCATGCCGGTGTCCACCAGGTGATCGAAGTTGATGAGCTTGCGCCAGAAGGCTTCGCCAAACAGCAGGATGGGGCGCTGGCGGACTTTGCGCGCCTGGGTCAGGGTGAGCACTTCGAACAGCTCGTCCAGCGTGCCGAATCCGCCGGGAAAACACACCAGTGCGACCGAGCGCATCAAAAAGTGCATCTTGCGCAGCGCGAAGTAGTGGAACTGGAAGCACAGCTCGGGGGTGATGTAAGGGTTGGGCCGCTGCTCGTGCTGCAGCACGATGTTCAGCCCGACGCTCTTGCCCCCTGCCTCGTATGCGCCGCGGTTGCCTGCCTCCATGATGCCTGGGCCGCCGCCGGTGGTGACCACCAGCGGGGTGTCGGCGTCGCAGGTGGCGCGGGTGACCAGGCTGGCGAAGCGCCGCGCTTCTTCGTAGTAATGCGACATGTCGAGCTGCATTTGCGCGCGGCGCACGGCTTTGGCATCGCCGTCGCGCTGCGCCTGCGCCAGCCGCTGCTCGGCCACGTCGCGCGGCAGGATGCGCGCGCTGCCGAAAATCACGATGGTCGATTCGATGCCGTGCTCGGTCTGGATCAATTCGGGCTTGAGGAGTTCGAGCTGCAGCCGCACCGGTCGCATGTCTTCGCGCAGGATGAAGTCGGTATCGGTGAACGCCAGTTTGTAACTGCTGCCGGGGCGGTCGTAGGGCGACGGCTCGACGGCGACGATGGCGGCATCTTCTCCGGCGCTGGGGAAGTTGCGGTCGATCAGATGGTTGCGTTGATGGCGCAAGACACGTTGTTTGTTCATGCGGCAAGCATAGCGAATCGGCGTGTCGGCGCGGCATGCGCCTGGAATCAGCGGAAAAGAGATGTGTCGCTGCGGCGCGATGGTTACGTTTGCACACGGCCATGTCAGGCAAAAGCACCTAAAAAGCAGACATCGAACATCCTGTTCACGGAAACACCCGGGCGCGCCGGCGGGGCGGCCCGGGGCATTCTCGAAGGAGCACGACATGGCAAGCGTTCACATGCCGGCGGCGGGCGAAACAGCCGCTTCTGGGCACGGCATCCGCAAAGCGGCGGGGATCTGGAGCCTGCTGTTCGCCAGTCTGACGGCCATCATCGGCTCGGGCTGGCTGTTCGCCCCGCTGACCGCGGCCACCCAGGCCGGGCCGGCGAGCATTCTGTCCTGGGCCATCGGTGGCGCAGCCATCCTGGTGCTGGCGTTCGTCAATGCCGAGCTGACCAGCGCGTTTCCCGGCATGGGCGCGGTCATCACCTTTCCCAAGCTCAGTCACGGTCACCTGGCCGCGGCAGTGGTCAGCTGGGTGGTGTTTCTCGGCTACGTCACCGTCGCTCCCGCCGAAGTGCTGGCCGTGGTGACCTATGCCAACAACTACCTGCCGGGCATGGTCGATACCAAGACTTCGCTGCTCACCGACGAGGGCATGGTCGTCAGCATCGCCCTGCTCGGTGCGTTCATCCTCATCAACGCCTGGGGGGTGCGCGCCCTGCTGCGGCTGGGTAATACGCTGATGATCTGGAAACTCATCATCCCGGTGCTGACCATCGTCGCGCTGATGCTGGCGTCGTTCCATGCGGGCAACTTCACCGCGCAGGGGTTTGCGCCCTTCGGCGCCAAGGGCACGATCGCGGCCATCGCCACCTCGGGCATCGTGTTCAGCTACCTTGGTTTCCGTCAGGCCATCGAACTGTCGGGCGAGGCGAAAAATCCGCAGCGCGACGTGCCCATCGCCATCATCGGCTCCGTGCTCATCGCCGGGGCGATTTTTGTCCTGCTGGAGGTGGCGCTGGTCGGCGCGGTCAGTCCGGCGGACATCGCCCAGGGGTGGGACAAGCTGCATTTCACCGGCGTGTCCGGGCCGTTCGCCGGGCTGGCGATGCTGCTGGGCATGAGCTGGCTGGCGGTGCTGCTGTATATCGATGCCGTCGTGTCTCCCGCCGGAACGGGGCTGGTGTACGGCGGCACCACGGCGCGCGTGGTCTACGCCACGGGCAAGGACGGTCTGGCTGCGCCGTGGTTTGCGAAACTGAACAAAAACGGCGCGCCGTCCACCGGCCTGTGGATCACGTGGATCGTCGGCATTCTGTTTTTCCTGCCGTTTCCGTCGTGGCAGAAAATCGTGACCTTCATTTCTTCGGCCACGGTGCTGGGTTACGGCATCGGCCCGGTAGCGCTGATGACCTTGCGCCGCAGCCTGCCTCTGGGCAGCTATCCGCGGCCTTACACCCTGCGCGGAGCCGGGCTGTGGGCGCCGCTGGCGTTCATCGTCTCCAATTTCATCATCTACTGGTCGGGCGCCGGCACCGACGACTTTCTGTTCGGCGGCCTGGCGGTGATTTTTCTGCTGTTCGTGCTGTATCAGGCGGCCACGCATGGCGGCAGGCTCGGCCATCTGCAATGGAAGGGAGCGTGGTGGCTGGCGCCGTATTTTTTCGCCATGTGGCTGGTGACGTATCTCGGGCCGAAAGCGCTGATCGGCGGCACCGGGCTGCTGACGTTCTACCAGGGCATGGTGGTGGTCGTGATCATCAGCCTGGGCATCATGGCGCTGGCGGTGGCCAGCGGTCTGCCCGAGCCGCAGGAAGCACGCGAAATGATCGCGTTGACGGGCAAGACGCGCTGACCGCGGTGCTTTGACACGGGGGATTTTGCCCGCCGCGGGCATCGGCGCGGCCGCAGCGTTTTCATCGCTTGATTTACCGTCGGTAACAGCGCCAGCGCACCTCAAGCCGATAGGCTTGAACGCTCCGGGTCGACGGAGTCTGCGAGGAGGCGCTGTGATGCAGTATCGACAATTGGGAGCGGGTGGGCCGGCGGTGTCGGCCCTGGGTCTGGGGTGCATGGGCATGTCCGAGTTCTACGGGCAGGGCGATGAGGCGGAGTCCATCGCCACCATTCATCGCGCGCTCGATCTGGGAGTGAACCTGCTCGACACCGCCGATATGTACGGCGTCGGCCGCAACGAGGAACTGGTCGGCCGCGCCATCGCCGGGCGGCGCGATCAGGTGTTTTTGGCAACCAAGTTCGGCAATATGCGCGGCCCCAACGGCGAGTTTCTCGGCGTCAACGGCCATCCGGACTATGTGCTGCGCAGCTGCGAGGCCAGCCTGAAGCGGCTGGGTGTGGACGTGATCGACCTGTACTACCAGCACCGGGTCGATCCCGACGTCCCGATCGAAGACACCGTCGGGGCGATGGCCGATCTGGTGCGCGCCGGCAAGGTGCGGTATCTCGGCCTGTCGGAAGCGGCGCCCGCCACCATCCGCCGGGCGCATGCGGTGCATCCCATCGCCGCGCTGCAGACGGAATATTCGCTGTGGAGCCGCGACCCCGAAGGCGAAGTGCTCGATACCGTGCGCGAATTGGGCATTGCCTTCGTCGCCTACAGTCCCCTGGGCCGCGGTTTCCTGACGGCGCAAATCCGGTCGCTCGACGACCTGCCGCCCGATGACTGGAGGCGGCGCTCGCCGCGGTTTCAGCCCGACGCCTTTGCGCGCAACCTGCGGCTGGCCGAGACGGTGCGGCAGATGGCCGAGGCGAAACATTGCACCCCGGCGCAGTTCGCCTTGGCATGGCTGCTGGCGCAGGGCGACGACGTCATTGCCATTCCCGGCACCAAGCGCCG
>Ga0315298_1000960_pt1 | contig 54701 bp, 56 predicted proteins | sample WHS_1_MG_FD_203077 | JGI IMG/M metagenome (GOLD analysis project Ga0315298, IMG submission 203077) | Extremophilic microbial mat communities from Washburn Hot Springs, YNP, Wyoming, USA - WHS_1_MG | ecosystem: Environmental > Aquatic > Thermal springs > Hot (42-90C) | place: USA: Wyoming... | reverse complement strand
CGAGTTATACACTAGGGCAGTTCAGCCAATCTTATGGCTGGCAATTTATGGGACCATCATGAGCAACGTCAGAGCAATACCCACAGGTGGTATACCCTATATAGACTACATCTCTCCAGGCGTGCTTCTGCAGTCTGTCATAATGACATCGATCTTCTATGGTCTGGTTATGGTCTGGGAGAGGGAGTCCGGCATACTGAAGAAGCTCTACGCCACACCAGCTTCAAGGTTTTCCATTATCATAGGCAGGTCCATGGCTGCAGGAATCAGGGGAATATTCCAAGCCCTAATAATTGTTCCGATTGCACTACTTCTTGGGGTCGAATTTCTACCCAACCCTCTGTACTTTGCCTTGGCGATCTTTTTAGTGTTCTTTATCTCTGGAGGGTTCGCCGCTCTCTCCATTGTCATAGCCACCTTCATGAAGACCCGGGAGAGGTTCATGGGCATAGGCCAGGTTATAGTCATGCCCCTCTTCTTTGCCAGCAACGCGTTGTACCCCATCACAATGATGCCTCCTATTGTACACTATATTGCAATCTTCAACCCCATGAGCTACGGGGTAGACGCCGTGAGAGGCTTGATGATCAGCGGGGATCTATCAAACCTTCTGCTCGATATTGCGGCCATAGCTCTCTTCGACGCCGTGATGTTCGTTATCGCCTCGGCAAGCTCCATGAGGATTATAGAGTAGCCTCCCTTGGCTCTCTCCACGACTGAAGTCAGAAGATTATTCCACACAGCCCCCTTCAGCGCTCGGAGGTACATCTGTTTCAGTGTTCACCCTTCCATCATTCAGGGACTATCTGCAAGGACAGTTTATAAGCCACCACCCCTTTAACGCAATCCCATACGAGACTTGGGATTATGTTTCAGAACCTTGAGAAAGCCCTACGTTAAACGCTCGAACCACTCTTGCCTATCTTGGTTTGAAGTCATTCGAGATTTTGGACACACAAACCACATCAAAAAATACCGAAAGATGTAGGAAAAACGAACTTTACACAAGATATCTCCACATTGATCTGGGACTTTATCGCCGAATCTAAAGAATTGGTGCCGTTCAGTCGTAGGCTAGATTAGGAGCTTACCCGCTCCTCGTGTTGTGGACAAAAACACAACATAAAGGAGGCAGAGTAAGCCCATATGGGAATTGATTCGGCCAGCAATATAGGCATTTTCGCTCTGCTTGAATCTGCGACAGAGAGGAGCAGGGATGCATCAAGGGAGGCCGTGGAGAGGAGACAGGACCTCCTTCTGGAAGAGTATTATCCTCTTCGGGTTGCACGTCGCGTAGTACGGGTAGCCTCCTAGGGAAGCATAGTTGACGACCTGCTTTACCACCTCCGGATCCCTGGGTTCTATGTCCCGGACGAGGCCTGCTACCTTCTTCTTGTACTTGGCCTCCACGACGAGGAGGCCCCTCCCCGCTCTCTCCACCACGAGGTTCGCCTTGTCGCCATTGATCCTCTTCTCCACGTGGAACTCCATCAGGTTCGATACCTTCAGGGCGCCGGCTTTGCCAATATCGTCAAAGGCGAGGGAAGGGTTGAAGGCATACTCTACGAAATTGATGAAACCAGTCTCAAAACATTAGATTCATTCGAAGGCTTTCCTGCCCATTATAATAGGATAGAGGTTGAAGTCGAATGCGAGGGAAAGCCCCTCAAAGCATGGGTTTATGTTGCTAACAAAAATAAGATAGAAGAAGGACTAAAGCCGAAAAGGGAATACCTAAATCACCTCCTGAAGGGCCAAGATCTGCTTTCAAAAGAATATTTCAAAAAACTTCAGGCGGTAAAAACAATAGATTGATGTAAATCTCCATATCAATTCATAATCGGTTAAGAAAATAAGCCAACGCTGAGGCAAGCGCACATTGCTTAAGCTATTATCTCAATTTTTTACCCTGCCGTGCCGTCTATTAGTCTCTGGTAGCATCAATGTGCATTTTCCCAATTTACGTTGCTACAAGCTGGTCTAGGCTCACAGTTTTTACCTTGCATTTTGCCCTCTCCCTCAGCCCCTTGTCCTCAGTCACCAGTGGCACCCCTCGGGCTTTCGCAGCATAGACGTATGAAGCGTCGTAGAATGCGATCTTAAGCTCCTCAGCCACATTAAGCACGCCCTCTTCCTGCCCCTCTATGTCGATCACCCTCATCAGTTTGAGCCCGTCTCTAGCCAGGGCGAGGAGCTTCGCTTGGGCATCTGTTTTTAGGTCCTTGGAAAGCATGCCCCTCTTCCATATCACGTTTCCCAACTCGTACCTGGCGAGGCTGATCGTCAGGTTGCCGCTGAGGCACCTTATCCTTTTCCTGATCAGAGCCTCGAATATCGACGAAGAATCGAAGACGCAACTCATCGGGAATCCCTGTCTTCCCTGATGGCCTTGACCACGTACTCCGTGGAGAATTTTGCCAATTCATCTTTCATCTCGTCCGCCCTCCGCTCCAGCTCCTCGATCTCCCTCTCCCTGATCTCGTCTAATATGGCCTTCTTCAAAATCTCCGAGGGTCTGATGCCGTGCTTCTTCAACTTCTCTTTTACTTCCCTGGGCACTTTGACCGAGAGCGTGGTGTACTTGCTCAATTTACCACCAATTGTTACTACCAAAGGGTGGGCATATAAGGTTTACCTAAATTGGGTTCACAGGAACCGGCAGACGCAGCGCGTCCGAATTGCCTGGGCATTCTACTGAGGCTCAAGGTGAAGTACCACATTGCAGTCCGGAGTTCCCCTCATATCGCTCACAGCCGCCGCAACGGCGTGGGTGCTGGGATGGGGGCATGCCTCATCGCGGCGTTCAGTCGCTCCAGAGGCGGTCGAACAAGATCTTACCAACTAGAAGTGCCAGCACCACGCCGGCTACCTCGTCCGCTATGTAGTGTTGCTTCACGAAGAGGGTGGACAGAACGACGCCCGCTGCGATGAAGACGGCGACGGCCTCAGCCACTCTCGTTGCCCGTCCAGGCTTAGCCCTCCTGTACCTGTGCCATGCGTAGGCGCAGGTCGTGGACACCGCAGCATGGAGCGACGGGAAGCAGTTGAAGGATGTGTCTCTGCCCCATATGGCGTAGCCTGCTCGGCCCAGAAGCCAGGCATCGGGTGGGCGAGGAACTCCTGCCTCCACCAGTATGTCGAGACCGGGAATACCACGTAGACAGCCAGCGCGATTGCGTTGATCGCGACGAGGGACCACCCCAGGGCGTATCCCCTCCTGTACTCGACGAGGCCGAAGAAGGCCATCGTGACGACCGCCAGGGGGTAGAAGAGATACACATAGAAGACCACGAACTCCGGGACCAGTGGGATGCCGTCCTCGAGCCCGCCCGTCAGGAAGTCGAGGCGGTATCCAGCGCCAGGCGGGTAGAGCTGCCCGGTCCAGTCGTAGCCTATAGTGTTGAGTGCCACAAAGAAGAGGATAACCATCAGCACGATGTTCCCAGTTGCATATGCAATATACTCGCTCGCCTTCGTCCTCCTGCCGCCGAAGAAGATCCTCTCGACGGATCTTTCAAGCTTTTCATGGATGCCCATCGAAACCGCCTCGGATTGTTGCAACTACTCTGCTTTGTGGAAATATAAGAAGATGGTCAGTCCTCAAGGGCGATGCTTAGCATAAGCCCAAGTTGTGCAATTAACCACTAGAGCAATCCTGCCTCCTATTCTCATTCATACATGGAGCGACATGGTTAATAGGTCTCTATGCCCATACCTGCTTATCTGGAATGCCGTGGAGGGGATTGCCTTGGGGAAGCTCCCGATAAGCCCTAAGAAGCTGGCGATAATCGCAGGGGTAGCCATCCTTCTCCTGTACCTCTACTTCGTCGGCTTCTGGGAGGTCGTCCAGATCATCCTGGCGCTCGATCCCAGGGCAGCCATTCTCGCGATCCTGATAGACGTCCTCTGCATATCGCTATTCACGCTCAGCTGGAAAGTCCTCCTAAGCCCCCCAGGGATGGGCTTCCTCCGATCCTTCGAGGTCGTCCTCGTCAGCATATTCGGCGACATGATGATACCTACCGGTTCTGTCTCCGGCGAGATAGTGCGGATCACGATGACCACAAAGAGGTCTAGGCTGAGCATCGGGGAGGCCACGGCGAGCGTGGTGCTCCACCGCCTGATCCTAGCGGTCACATTCTGCGGCGTCCTTGGGCTGGGCATCATCCTCCTGGCTGCTAACGGGGCGATGCAGCTGAGCTCGTTCTACTCCTTCATTGCGATAGGCGTTTCCACGATAGCCGTCAGCCTCCTCGGCGTGTACCTTGCAATTAACTCGAGGAAGTTCGAGAGGCACATCTGCGGCCTGATCTCCCGTACGGCCCCGCTCATCAAGCGCCTGAAGCGCGACTATGACGCAGAGAGGAGCAAGGAGAGGGCGGTGAGCGCTCTATGCGCCTTCCAGGAGTCGATAACGGGGGCGAGGAGGAGGTCCCTGATCCTTTCCGCCGCAATCGCTACCGTGAGGTACTTCTTGGTCGCGCTGATCCCATATGTGATGTTCCTGTCCATCGGGTACCCGATCTCGTACTGGGCTGTGCTCATGGTCTCGATCTTCGTCAGCATGGTCCAGCTGATGCCTGTGGGGATCCCGGGGCTGGTCGGCGTGATCGAGGTCTCGATGACCGGGTTCTTCATGGGATTCGGCGTCCCTGCGGAGATAGCCGCGTCTGTTACCATACTCTCCAGGCTCGTGATGTTCTGGTTCGAGCTTTTGGTGAGCGGGCTAACCGCATCCTATGTTGGGTTCAGGGTTGCCCTCGATGAAGGGAAAGGCGGAGGATGCGGCGGCTCCGCTGGAGCGCCACTCGCCAATCCGCCGGTGCCTGCCTAGGCGGGGGATCCAAATTAGTCCCGTCCAGTCTTCAAGAAGCTGGTGAACCACCCAAAGATGAAGCCCTTGGGTGAAGTAGCCGAGATAGTGAGAGGATCTACGACTGGGTGCAACGCGTTTTTCATCCTCTCGAAGGAAAAAGCCAAGGGTGGTGAATAGAGCCCGAGTTCCTCGTGCCTTGCGTCTCTTCCCCGAAGAAGGTCAAGGGGCTGATAATCCGCCCAGAGGACGTGGACGAGTACTTCTTCATGTGCGACAAGCCGAAAGATGCGCTTAAAGGGACAAGGGCGTTGGAGTACATTGAATACGGCGAGAAGATGGAAATAGAAGTGACAAGGGGATCAAAGAGGGAAAGAAGAAAGCTTCCGGAGCCAGAAACTCTAAAAGGGAGGAAGCTATGGTAGCGCTACCAAGATTTGATAAACCAGCTTTATTGCTTCCGAAATTAGCAGATAAAAGAATTACTGCCATTTTTAAATAAGGCAGAGACCTTGGGTTCTGACTTATTTTACTTCATATATTCAGATGAAGATACTGCATTGTGTATTTTCGCGACATTGAATTCGACGATTGGAGCTTTGTTTGGGGAAATATATGGGCGCTCCTATGGAGGGGGAGTCTTAGATCTTAAGGTTTATGAAACAAAGAAGATTCCTGTCATGATCGATTGCAAAAGCTTACAAATTCCTACAAAAATCGATTCACTTATTATTGCTATTCATGCACGAATCAAAGCCGAGGAATACCTCGAGAGCATTAAATCCACAAAGAAGGGGCAGCCCGGCATACTCGAAATCGAAGCCCGTAAAAAATTAAAGGAAGCCATAGAAGCCGAAAAGAGAGCGCAGAAAGAGCTTGACGAAGCCGTCTACGACATCCTCGACCTGACGGAAAAGGAAAGGCGCCAGGTCGAAGAAGGGTTAAAGGAACTCCAAGAGCTCCGCAGGGCCAGGACCGGGGCCTGATCATCAACAATATTCCAAGTCCAAACTTTATATCTTCTACCGCCGATAAATTCCCCCATGCCAGGCACCGTCACCTTGTACATCGACGAATCCGGCGACGTCGGCTTCAAGCCTAACTCTTCAGAGGTCTTCGTGATCGGTTACCTGGTGGCGGGAAAGCCCTTGAGGCTTTCTAACGATTTGAATAAGCTGCGGAGGCGCCTTTCCAAACGGCTGGGCATCGAGATACCCGAGTTCAAGTTCAGCAAGGACAGGGAAGAGGTGCGTTCGGCGGTCCTCGGCCTGATAGCAGAGTCGGACGTCACCTGCGGTTTCGTGGCCGTCAAAAAGGGATCGGCAATCCCTTACTTGCAACAGAACCCGGACAGGATGTACAACTACCTGGCTGTCAACTACCCGATCAAGCGGGTGCTCCGCACTTTCAACCCGGAAAGGATCAGGTACGTGATCGACAAGCAGGTGTGGTCCGGCAAACGGCGCGATGGCTTCGATCGGTACGTCAAGGACAAAGCCTCTTGGGTTTCCGTTATGGAGTGCAACTCCTGCCGCCCTCCCGCGATCCATCTCGTCCACGAGGATTCCCGCAACGATCCCTGCCTCCAGGCCGCGGACTACCTCGCGGGATCGGTGTACGCCGCCATAACTAGGGGAAAAAGGAATTACTTCGAGAAGATGGAAGGAAGATTCCGACAAGATTGGCGCGACATGTGGGGTGTGCAAATTTAAATTTAAAGAAGGTGACCCTTCCCCTACTCGGCCGAGAACGCCCCAGGCGCCCCTTATGCTTTCGGGGAAGAGCCGGAAGAACCGGAGTTACTCACCATGTATTATTTACTTACGCTAGATAAAAATTTTACTAAATTTTACTAATTACATCAATGATAATTGTCATTGCGAATGCACTTCCGACAAATGCCCTCAACATCTGCTCAAGTTCTAATCCATCACCCCCAGCTCCTCCCTGAGCCTCTCGAGCTTCGTTTCCTTCACCAGAACCAGGACCTCCTCCACCGCGCCCCTGCACTTGTCCGCCGTGGCGCACCCCTTCATCCTGACCAAAACCAGCTTCAGGATCTCCCTCATACTCCTTCAAATTTGACTATCAATTGAGTTCCTTGGACGAAAATGTTGATCCGAATTGATGGATATTTACACCTTTTATTTTTACTATTTATTAAAGCGTTACACATAACATCAGGAACACCATCAAGCCCCCATTAGGATGACCATAAGACTACAATTTAGCCTGAAGTGTAGCAGTTAGGGGGATGGCTCCCTTAGTCAAGAAGGCTAGGGCTCTGCAAGTTGTAGGCTGGGCAAGGGCAAGTTGCCTGGGTCTGGGGCCGGCTCTCTGCCTTGGTTTCATTGTTAGTATTCTATTCATTAATCTGCATTTTAAAAAATAATCCTGATGCACATAATAATAAAAAATAAAAATTGATAAGAAATATAGATAATTAACCGCAAGTGTTCTCCCCATGGCTAAGATCAGGAGGCTCCCACTCAAGAAGTACCTATCTACGCTCAGGTACGCGACCGTGGACTACGCCAAGAAAGACTTCCGATACCCCTTCTACTGCACCTTCAAGGTGATCCAGCGGTGCGACTCGAGGTGCGAGTTCTGCGACGTTTGGAGGAAGCCGATGCCAGACATGCCGACCGAGAAGGTCCTCCGGATCATCGACAACGTCGCCGAATCGAGCGTCCTGCTCCTCAGCATGGAGGGCGGGGAGCCCCTCATGCGGAAGGACATCGGCGAGATCCTCGAGTACGTCCACGCTAAGCCCCTCTACCTGCTCTTCACGACCAGCGGGAAGCTCATCGACAGGAGGCCGATGAGGGAGTACGCCAAGTGCATAGACTTCCTCCACATCAGCATCGACGAGGGGCACAGGAACCTCGACCTGTACGAGAGCCTCCCGGAATATGCCTCCTGGGGCCCGGTGGTCGCAGCCCAGATAGTCGTGATGCGGGAGCACCTGAAGGACCTGGAGTGGAAGGTAATGATGTGCCACAGGGCGGGAGCCAAGGCTGTGGTGATGCCCGCCTGCCACCTCCCTGGGACCGACAGCCACCTCCCCGATATAGCCGCTTTCAGGGACGAAGTACTCCGCCTGAAGAAGAAGTACCCGCAGACCGTGATAACCACCGAGAGGTACCTGAGGACGCTCGATGTCCCGCACAGCTGCAACACCGCCTCGGTCCTGATTGATGCCGATGGGAGGCTCTATTACCCGTGCAACATCAGCCCCGTGTGCAGCATCGACGCCTCAGAAGATCCGATCATGGGCTTCCTCGCCTCGGAGAAGGCGAGGGAATGCAGGGAGAGGATGAGGCTCTGCGGAAGGGACTGCCACTGCTACCTTTACTTCGCGATGGACTCTGCCCTCTCGATCAGGAGCACGATCTCGGCGCTGAAGCCTTACCTGGGCGGTCTCTTCTGACAGCATAGGGCGATGAAGATTGCAAAAAATTTTATTATGCCCCTTTCAATATCCAGAGCAGCGCCTCATTTCGAATACATGATAAGGCCGGAAGAGGTGGATTCCATTGGATGCCGATCTCGCCCCCCTCCAATTGTTTGGTGTCCTGTTGCTTGTCCTCGGCGCGATCCTTTTCATACTCCCCATGGTGCTTGAGAGGCTTCCCTCGCTGGAAAAGGTCCCGTGGATAATCCTCTACGTCTACAGGAGCGACGGGTTCGTCTTCGTCACTTCGCCGATCTTGATCATAATCAGCGTCCTGTCCTTCCTTTTGTACATCCTCCGATACAGGATATGAGCTGTGCCCATCAACTGACTAAAGCCTCCTCTTAGGGATGTTACATAAAATCAAGGTAACTGCATGAGGAAAGCAGACATCCAATTAAGGATCTGACATCTTCGATGATGTGGAGACTCTATGCCTTGCCGATCCACTTCCCAGGATAAATTATTCAGGGAGGGGGACGGCAAATGTAAAAGTTGCCTCGTTCAACTCGACCCAGCCTGGACCTTGGACCTCCCTCCCTCCTTTTGGATCCTGAATATGTGGTCCACCGCGCCCTCGAGCTCCCTCTCGTGCGAGACTATCACAGCCTGCCTCAGCCCCAGCTCCCTCAGGAGGTCCCCCATCTTCCCGATCTGATCCTTGCTGAAGCCGTCCGTCGGCTCGTCCAGTATGAGAAGGTCGGCGCCTATCCTCGAGTTCCTCTGGACGACCCTGTTCAGCGCCAGCCTGTACGCGAGCGCGAGCGAGGTCCTCTCCCCGCCGCTCAGGTTGCCCACGTCCTGCTCGTAAGAGTCCTGCGTCACGAGGGGGGTGAAGTCCTCGTCTATCCTGACGCCCTTCGACGGGTCCTCGACCAGGTAGGAGAACCACTTCGAGAACTCCTCCTCGAACTCCCTCCTGACCGCGTTCATCACAGTGAGCTCTATCCTCTCGAGCGCAGCCGCGAAGTACTTCACAAGCCACTCTGAGTGCAAGCCGAGCCTCTCCGCCCTCCTCCTCTCGCCCTCGAGCCTCTCGGCCTCTGCCTTCAGGTCAGCCAGCCTATTCCTCTCCACGGCAATCTCCTTCTCCAGCGCGGCCTTCCTGCTGAGGATGCCGTCCCTCTCCTTTTCCTTCTTGGTGATCTGCGCCTCGCACTCCTCGCACTCCCTCTTAACAGCCTTGTAAGCCTCTGCCGCCCCTTCCGCCCTTGCCTTCCTTTCCGAGAGCTCCTTTTCCCTCTCCTTCGCCTCCCCGAGCCTGTGCTGGGCGTCGAAGATGCCGTCCTCCACCTCGGACGCCGTCGCCTCAAGCCCATTGAGCTGCCCCTTCTTCATGGCGTATTCTGCGATCTCCTTCCTCGCCCTCTCGAGGTCCCTGATCTCCTCGGCCGTCTTCTGCCGCTCCATCCTTACCTTTTCGTATTTTGCCTCTGCCTCCTGGAGGTGGGCCGCGTACTCTGCCCCGTCGATCGCCCTGTTGCAAGTCGGGCAGTACCCCTTCATTACGAGCGTCTTCACATTGTCCAGGTCTGCCTTGAGCCTCCCGAGCTCCTTGTCGTACCCGCTCAGCCTCGCCTTCGCCTCCTCGAGCATCCCCTCGACCTCATCCTCGGACATGGCGGGCTCTATTATGGGCCCAATCGCCTTTATTCTCGCCTGGAGGTCCTCCAGCCTCTTTTTGCCGGTCTCGATCTTCTTCTCCAGATCGGCGATCTCCTTCCTCGCCCTCTGGAGATCCGACTCTATCCGATCGATGCCCTCCGCGTCCTTCGCGCGGGCCAGCAGCTCCGCCTGCAGGCTCCCCCTTCTCTCCTTGAGCTTTCCAATCTCCCCCTCGATCATTTCGGCCTCAGCCTTCAGGCGCTGCAGCCCCTCCTCGCGATCCGGGAGCCTCTCCTCGATGCCCCTGATCTCCTCCTGTATTTCCGCCAGGCGTTCGGTGCCTTTCCTTATGTACTCGGCTTCCTTCCTCAGGTCCGACGCGATCGCCTTGGCGTTCTCCATGGCGATCTTGTACTCCTCGATCCTGAGCGCCTTCCTGATCGTCTGGAGCCTCAGGTCCGGCGGCTGCGAGAGGATCTCCTTCATCTCCTCCTGGGGGGTGTAGACTGCATACCTGAATATGACGCTCTTGGCCTTCGGGTCGACAGGCTCGTTGTAGTTGAGTATCTTGAGGACCTGCTCCTTCATCTCGCTCGGCGAGTAGGATGTCCGGACGCCGTCTACCTCGATCCAGCAATCGGACTGCTTCACGCCTGCCGGGACGAGGAGCCCTTGGTGCAGCGATCCTGCCTTGGAACCCCCTGCCCTCCTGCCCCTCTCCAGCCCCCTGTGCACCTTGACCTCCTTCCCGCCCGTCTCCAATGTGAGCTCGACGCTGCCTGAGTTCTTCCCGATGCTGAGCAGCGTCGTCCCCTTCTCGTTCCCGAGCCCGAAGAGCGCGAACTCGATAGCGAGGAGCAGGGTGGACTTCCCCGCGCCGATCCCGCCCTCGAAGAGGATGATCCCCTCCGGGAGCCTCACCTCTTCCTCCTCGTAGGTCCGGATGTTCCTGAGCTTTATCGACTTGATGATCATTGGGCTTGCGGCCTCCTGCCGGGCGCGAAGGCTTTGGCGCCTCCGAGATCACTACCAGCATTGGCGACCCGATCGCTTGCGCCCTTGCCGATCCCCGCGCCCTCCTGTAGAATCCCGAGGGCTGATCTTACATCCCTGTTCAGCCTCCCGTAGTAGTCCTCGAGGCTCTCCCCCTCCTGCTTCGGGTTCCTCAGTGCTGAGAGCAGCCTCTTCGCGACCGCGGTCTCTTCCTTCACCACGGGCTCGCCGTCCCTGCCCTTGACCGAACCCGCCATCTCTTTGAAGATCTTCCCCTCGATCTCCTCGGCGCTCTCGCCCATCGCAGTGACCATCCCCATCTCCCTGGTCCGCAGGGCATTCCTGTTGAGGTGGAGGTAGATCGCCCCGCTCTCCGCAAGGATCTCCCTGATGAGCCCGAACTCGATGTCGCTGGTCCTCCCGGACGAGAGCTCCCCGTGCACCTTGAGCAGGACGACCTTCCCCGCCGCGTCCACCTCGGTCGCCCATAGCCTGAGCTCCTCGTTGAGCTCATCCGCGGTCTTCCCCGTCGCGTCTATGACCTTGTGCACACCCTCGAATGGCCTCAGCTCGACGAACTCGAGCCTTGGCTTAACCTCCTGGCTTGCCTCAACTATGTAGAACCCCCTCCGCTCGCCCAGCACAGTCGCCTCGAGGTCCCCGCCCCACCCGGTGAAGAGCGGCCCTGGGAAGACCACCCTCCCTGACCTGTCGACTCTGTGGATGTGGCCCCCTGCGTAGTAGTCGAAGCCCTCTGGGAGCGCGCTCTGCGAGATCCCGTCGAACTTCTCGCCTTCCTTCCGCATCTCGAGGAGGCCGGTGTGGAAGACGAAGATCTTGAAGCCTTCGATCTGCTTCAGGTACTCCCTGTCCAGATCTGCGAAAGCCTCCTTCTCGAGGGAGGATCTCCTCCCAGAGATCCCCGTGATCTTCGCGCCTGTCCTGCCGTCGGTGAGCACTTCGGGCCTCAGCTTCCCTTCCTCAGCGGACGGCTTGCCGACCCTCACGACGACCCCTGCCGCCTCAAGGATGTCTATTATCGAGGTCGAGTTCGGGGAGAAGTCGTGGCTCCCGTACACCACGTAGATCTTCCTCCCTGTGTCGGTGAACCTCTTGAAGACCTCCACTGCCCCTTTCACGACCGCGAGGTCCGGTATGTTGATGTGGAATATGTCGCCTGCTATGATCACAAAGTCCACCCCGCGCTCCTCGCATATCCTGAACGCCCTCTCTAGGGTCGACGACTCGAGATCCTTCATCTTGGGATCCGAGACTGCCCCGAGGTGGAGGTCTGCCATGTGCGCGAACTTCATTCAGATTGCACCCCTGCCCTCAAAACTTTTCTCCAAATCCCCTTTTTCTGCCTTGCTTCTCGCCCCGCAGGCACCCCCGAGTGCTCCCCTAGAAGTACCTCTTCTTCGGGGCCGGCTGCGCCCGTGCTTCTTCCATCCCGGGCCCCCTCCCGATCCCGGCGAGGTCCTCGAACTTGGGCACCTTGACCGGGACTGGGAACTTGGAGAATATCGAGCTGACTATTGCCTCGCCCACATCCAGCCCTGCTATTATCCTGTCGAAGTCTGCCAGGTCCTGGGCCGCGCTCTCTGCTATCGCCCTCCTCTCGAGCGCCATCTCGTTGCCCATTATTATCTTGGTCCCGATGTTCGCGAGGATCTCCCTCGGGATGACCGAGGCAAGCTGGGTGATGGCTATCAGCCCGATCCTGAACTTCCTCCCCTCGCGGGCTATCCTGCTGAAGACGTTGTCCCCGTACGCCCCTGAGAGGAGCCTCGGCGCCTCCTCGAGCACGACCACGACCTGGGCCTTCTCCTTGAGGACGCCCGATGACTTGTAGCCATCGTACCTGTCGAAGAGCTTCCTGAGCACCGCAGAGGCGATGACCAGCCCTGTGTCGTCCGAGATGGACGACCCGTCAATCAGGACCACCTTCCCGTCCTCCAGGGCTTGTGCCATGTCGTTTATCGTCTCCTCCCCCATGCCGCCAAGGTCGAAGACGCCGTCGGCGCACTCGTACCCAGCCGCGGTCTCCCTGAGGTTGAATATGTTGCAGACCTTCCGCTTCAGTGCGCGGATCGTGCCCTTGGCCTTCTTGAATGACTCGTCCTCTTCATTCACCGCCAGGAGCGCCGAGGCCCAGTCGGCGCCGTGCCGCCTCCTGAGCTGCTCCAGGGTCTCCTCCTGCGCAGTGGTGAACTCCACCACGCCCATCAGATCCTCAGGGTCTATGGACTTGAGGTTGACCTTCAGGAGCTGCTGCCCGGGCGGCGGGTTCCTCGAGTAGAAGACGAGCGCCCTCGCGGCGTCGGGGTGGTCCTTGAACCCCTTTGAAGTGGTCGTCCCGTAATACTCGTTGTGGACGTCCATCACAAGAACCCCGAACTTACCGTGTCTCATAGCCTCCCATAGGAGCACCTTGACCAGGTTCGACTTCCCCCTCCCCGTCTGCGCTGAGACTAAGACATGGTGCGAGAGGAGCCTCTCCCCGTCCATGCTGTACTCCACAGGCAGGGTCCTCGATCCGCTCCTGACATTCCCGATGAATACCTTCGTCTTGGGCGCCTCCATGAAAGAGAAGTCCTGGGCCGATGCCATCCTCGCCTTTGACATGAACTCAGGGATGCTCCTCGGCGCCCTTGGGCTCTGCTTGCCGTTCTCGGATGCCACCTCGAGGAGCGGTTTCACATGGACCTGCCTGAATATCCTGAGGTCCTTGTCGGGGAACTCAAGCCGGGGGTTCACCCCTTCGAGCACGCTCCCCGAGCTGGTCAGGATCCTGTCCGGGTGAATCAGGCTCCCGTATGTCAGCTTCGAGACCATGCAGATGTACTTCACTTTCTCGTTGTCCACGACGACCAGATCGCCGAGCTCGAGCTTGGCCCCCTGCTTCTCCCTCAGCACGAGCTCTCCGTCATCCCCCTCGACTATCTGCCCAACATAATCCGTCGTCCCAATCCCCATTCCTGTTTCCATATCTCCACGCCCTTTTTGACCTTCCTGATACTCTTTCTTTACCCTGATCCTCCACTGGCGAGTCAACCCCCAAGGGAGTCCAGCACCTCGTGGGGGGCACTCGCCCTCTCCATCAGCTCGAGCCTCTCCGCCTCCTCAGGGCTCAGCCTGTCCAGGATCTGACCCTTGAGGCTCTCAACCTCATGGTTCCCCACTTTCGCGTATGTGTGCGCGTCGATCAGCGGGTACGGGTACCCGGGGTACCACGTGTACGAGGAACAAGCCAAGAGCCCCCTGAGGAGGGAATCCAGCTGCCCGCCTGTCGCGCCTTCAAAGACGTCAAGCCTGTATCCCCTGTCCGCCGCCTCATGGAGCCTAGCGTAGTAGACTGTCGCGTGGTGGGCCCACTCCTCTGACATCCCGAGCCTGATTATCCATCTCTCGTACCCCTTTCTCCTCGCCATGAAATCAACAGTCCCCGCGACTGGGTACCCGCTCTCGAGGTAAATGATCGTGCTCTTCGAGAGGCCTGCGACGACCGCGCCCCGCTCCTTTGCTTTCTGGTAGAGCCTGTTGGCGAACTCAGTCTCGCCCTTGAACGCGGTCTGGAGCGCCCCGTCGATAAGGACACACTCGGCGCCGGACTCGACCGCCCTCTCCGCCATCTTCCACTCGCAGAACCTCCTGGCGATGGAGACCGCCCTGGTCATGTCCCCGTACATGTTCCCGACCATCAGCGACTGGTCCCTGGTGTCGATCTCCAACGGATCGAGCGGGCACCCGCCCGAAATCGGGTACACCTCGGTCCGGAAGATCGCCTTCCCCTCCTTCTTCATGACCTCGGTCTTGGAGATGAACTCGACGGTCTCGCAGTGGTCCATCTTTTTCATGCCGAGGAACTGGTTGTAGTAGACCCTGTTCAAGACGACAGCAAGGGTGGGGGTCATCAACACCGCATTGGATCCCCCGTCGACCGCAGAGATCACCGGTATCTCGTCGGATCCGGGGAGGGGGAGCTCCTTAAGGTCCTCCTCCTTCAGCGCTTCATTGAACCCCGAGACTATCCCCGCATTCGGGAGATCCAGGTGCCCCCTCAGCGCCTCGCAGATCTCGTCCAGAAGTCCCGGCAAAGCACGCAACCTCAGCTAATAGAGCATTCAACAAGTATATATAGATAATTAATTTAATTATTTTAATTTATTTAATAAATCTCGAAACAGGAGCTGCGCCTCCAACTCCGGCTCGCGCATAAATTTACGCTTTGAAACCTGCTTCATCTGGCAATGGGCAATCCTTTCAGGTCCTGCCAGAGGTAGTAGACCTCCTTCTTGCTCCCGTCTGGATTTTTCAGGGATATCGATGCTGTTCCTGGATCAACTATGGACGCAACCGTGCCTTCCATCTTGATTTCATGGAGGAATAGCCAATTAACCATCTCGACATCGAGCCCCTTGGTCAGCCTCAAGAATTGCACAAGGAACTCAGCCTGCTCCTTCTCTGAACTTCCAGACTCCTGGGATGATGCCCATCCAATCTCGGTGAAAGCAAGCTTCTGGCCCGTGAAGTTCTTTATCCTCAGGTAATAGTCGTCGGGGATTTCCTCCGGGGCACTGAATTGCTTCCAAGGGTAAGTTGTGAGCCCTATGAGGTCAGTCCTGTTGGAGAGGGGGGCAAGCATCCAGAACTGATCATTCTCTACCATGTGGTTGTAGGAGAGCACAACCATTACCATGGTGCGCTGCGACACCCCCCTTTATCGCAGCATAGGCCCTGTCGAGCAGCGCCAGGTAAGCTCCAAAGTCGTCCGGATGGGAGTAGAAGTAATCATTCACCTCATTCCCAAGCGACAGGTACTCTGGCTTGAACTCCCTTGCAATTGCCTCTGCCTCCGCGACCCACAGGTCGATGAACTGGGGGTCTGACAAGTCTGCAGGCACCCCAGGCGGGGCATCGATGAGATACTCCAGCCCTGCGCCCCCTGCATTCGCAATTGTTGCGAAGTCCAGCGTGATGACCAGATTCAGCCCGTAAACCCTTGCTCCCTCCACAACTCTGGACTTGTTCAGCTGATCAAACTCCCCGATGCCTGTTTCTGATGTCCATGTCATCACAGCCTCGCCGAGTGAAGCCGCTTCTTGATATGCATCCGCGATATCGCTGAATGTGGTTTCGGGCATGCTCTTTGGCGTGGGGACCATGCCTATCAGGAAGCGCCTTTCAGCGATCGGAAGGCTGTAGTTGCTTTGGTGGATCTGGTTTTGTTGATCCGGATGCCTGTACGCCCAGAAGCTCATGCCGCAGGCGATGATGGCTGCTGCCACAATGATTGATGTGACCATTTTTTTCCGCATTTAAGGCGCCATTTTATGGCTTTCTCAAAGATGTATTTATGCTCTAGGCGGAGTCTCAAGGTTTTTTATAGGGGATCCGCCACTGTAAAAACCAGTGATCCCGTTGGCAGAGATCGTCTTCGTTGGCCACACATCCATAGACAGGGTGAAGAACTCCAACGGGGAAAAGATCCAGCCGGGAGGGGCCGCCCTTTACGCGGCCTACGGGGCGAGGACGCTCTGCAGGGACGTCTGCCTTGTCACCGCTGTTGGCAGCGACTACAGCTTCTGGGAGGCGCTCTCGGAGTTCCCAGCCGAGTTCATTGCCCGACGCAAAGGCAGGAGCACCAGGTTCGACATCTCATACGACGCCAACTGGAATGCGCACTATCACTCCTTCGAACCGGGACCTGCCTCAGCCATCACTACGCGGGCGCTCCTTAACGCAGTGCGGAGGGGCGCCGCTTTCGTCCACGTTGCACCTATGAACCCCCCAAAGGTGGAGCGGATGGTCTCGGCACTGAGGGGATCAGGCCTCGACGTGAAGATCTCGGTCAACTCTTGCATAAACTACATGGACAGCAGCGCCAACCGGAAGTCGATACTGAAGTCTGCATCGATGGCTGACATATTCATACTGAACGAGCGCGAGCTCCACGCGCTCACAGGCGTGGAGGTCGTGTCCGAGGCAATAAGAGCCATAAAATCCAAGACCCTGGTCCTGACCCTCGGCGAGATCGGGACCATGATCAGGTCAGAGGGGACAAGGGATCTGATCCCTGCGCTCGCGGCGATCACAAAGAAGGCTGTGGACGTCACCGGGGCCGGCGACACCTGGTCAGGGAGCTTCCTTGCCGCCTTCCACAAGACCGGCAGCTGGATCAAGGCCGTGTCGTACGCCTCCTTCGTCTCGGCGGTGAAGTGCACTGGCTGGAACTTCGAGAAGGTGAGCCGCCTCCGCTTCGATAGCGTTGAGGATGTCTACGACCTTGTGGTCGCAATGAAGGAGAAGGGCAGGCAGCTCAGGCTCGCAGAGGCATTGAAGAACAGGCAATAGCCCAGCGGCCCCGCCCGCCTATGATACGGAATTGTGCTTGTTACCCATCGCCCAATGGGCCTTCAGGAACCGTGCTAGGGGTATTTGGCTGCCAGACCTCCCCGCCTCAATCCTCATCGCCTTCTCTTCCTGAGCTCGCTGTACACGTCCTCCAGGCTTATGCCCTTCATCTGGAGGAGTATGATCAGGTGATAGATCAGGTCCGCAGCCTCGCTGATCGTCCTCTCCTTGCTCTCCGCGACCCCTGCCAAGGCTGCCTCGACGCCCTCCTCCCCGACCTTCTTCGCCGCCTTCGCAAGCCCGCCGGAGGCTATCTTCGACGTGTACGACCCTTCGCGGGGGTTCGCGATCCTGTCCTTGACCACTCTCTCAAGCTCAGCCGGCACCTCCCATGCTGCAAGGTGCTCCACAACCGGCTTGTGGAAGCATGTGCCCTCGCCAGTGTGGCAGGCATTCCCGACCTGCCTGACCTTGAATAGCAGCGAGTCCGAGTCGCAGTCGGCGTAAACTCCGAGGACGTACTGGTAGTGCCCTGACTCTTCCCCCTTCATCCAGAGCCTCCTCCTGGATCTCGACCAGTAGTGCATCATGCCCGTGCTGAGCGTCCTCCTCAGCGCCTCCTCGTCCATGAAAGCGAGCATCAGCACCCTCCCGTCCTCGCCTACCGCGATAGCCGGGATTATGCCCCCTAGCTTCTCAAAGTTGAGGGACTTGACAAGTCTCTCTATCTCTCCGCTGCCTAGCCTCACTCCTTCCACTTTTCCATCAAAGCCCATTCCGCATGCACCTTCACGAGTTGTCCTTCGCTCCTGGATCACTTGCTGTCAGCATTACCACGGATCCCCTTCCCGGCTCCTGCGCCGGTCGGGCGCGGGATCCTGACCGGGACGCCCCTCTCCGCGAGGTACGCCTTCACCTCCCCGACGGTGTACTCCGCGTAGTGGAATATCGAAGCGGCGAGGGCTGCATCCGCCTTGCCTGCGGTGAGCGCATCGTATATGTGTGCAGGGCCCCCTGCGCCGCCCGACGCTATCACAGGTATGTTGACGCTCTCTGAAACCCGCCTCGTCAGATCCAGATCGTAGCCGTCCTTGGACCCGTCGTAGTCCATGCTGGTCAGCAGGATCTCCCCAGCCCCCATCTCCTCTGCCTTCACTGCCCATTCGACAGCGTCCATCCCAGTCGCCTTGCGCCCGCCGTGGGTGTAGACCTCCCACTTTCCCTCGCCAGACTTCTTGGCGTCTATCGCCACCACGATGCACTGGCTCCCAAAGATCTCTGCCCCCTCGGTGATCAGCCTTGGGTTCTGGACCGCAGCTGTGTTCAGGGAGACCTTGTCCGCCCCCGCCATCAGGACCCTCCTAACGTCAGCGTAGCTCCTTATCCCCCCTCCCACGGTGAACGGGATCGAGAGCTCGTACGCGGTCTTCCTTACCATGTCTATGACCGTCTCCCTGTTGTCAGACGAGGCAGTGATGTCCAGGAAGACGATCTCGTCCGCCCCCTGCCGCTCATACTCCAATGCCTGCTCGACAGGGTCCCCCGCGTCCCTCAGGTTCACGAACCTTATGCCTTTGACGACCCTGCCCTTGTCGACGTCTAGGCAAGGTATGATCCTCTTTGTCAGCATCACCTTACCGCCTCCATCGCCTCCCTCAGCGTGAAGGCGCCCTCGTACAGCGCCTTCCCGAGTATGACTCCCGCAGCCTTCGATCCCCTGATCAGCGACAGATCGTAGAGGCTCGAGAACCCCCCTGCCAGGTACACCTCCCCCCTTATCTCAGAGGCTGCCTTGAGGGAGTGCTCGATGTTCGGCCCCTTCATCGTCCCGTCCCGATCGATCGCGGTCATCATGAAGATCCTCACGCCGATCTCCTCGAGCCTGCTGCAGAGCAGCAATGCGTCTATCCCGACCATCTCCTTCCACCCCTTGACTGCAACCCTCCCTGCTATGTGGTCGACTGCTGCCATGACCTTCTCCGGGCCGAACTCCTTGATGCTTGCCCTTATCAGGCTTGCATCGAGGGCCCCCGTCCCGAAGATGACCCTGCCAGCCCCAGCGGCTATGTAATCCCTTGCTGCCTCCAGGCTCCTGATGCCGCCTCCAACCTCAACCTTTGCGCCCACATTCTTTATTATCCGCTTTATCTGCTCAAGGTTGCTCCCTACCCCGATCGCCGCGTCCAGGTCGATGACATGTATCCATTCTGCTCCCTCCGACTCCCATTTCCGCGCGGCCTGTAGGGGGTCCTGGAAGTATACCTTTGTCTCCTCCAGCCTGCCTTTCGTCAGCCTCACGCATCTCCCCTTTGACACGTCAACCGCCGGTATTATCCTGATCAACGCTTCGCCGCCTCCAGGAAGTTCCTTATTATTGTCCGGCCGGCCTCACCGCTCTTCTCCGGGTGGAATTGCGTCCCGAAGACCGTCCCCTTCTCGACAATCGCGGGGATATGCACGCCGTACTCCGTCTCTGCAACAGTTACGCCCTCCTCCCCAGGCCTGCAATAGTAGGAATGGACGAAATAGAAGTGCTCGCCGTCCGGGATCCCCCTCACAAGCTCCCCGCTCCTGACTATCCTTATGCTGTTCCAGCCCATGTGGGGGACCTTGACGGAATCCGGAAGCCTCACCACATCGCCTGAGATGACCCCGAGGCCTGGGTATTCGCCCCCTTCAAAGCTCCTTGTGAAGAGGAGCTGCATGCCTAGGCAGATCCCGAGCGCTGGGATCTCTCCGCTGCGGATCCTCCCAACTACCCCTCCGAACCTTCCCGCGAGTGCATTTGCCCCATCCCTGAATGCGCCAACCCCCGGGATGACAACTGCGTCTGCGCATCCAGCCTCGGCGTCGCGCTGTGCGATGATCACTTCAGCATGGGGGCCTGTAATGGATCCGCTGCCGATCCCTCCGCTCGCCCTCTCGATGCCCCTCCTTATGCTCAGGAGGTTTCCGAGCCCCATGTCAAGGATCGCTACCCTCATCTGGTCAGATTGCCCCCTTGGCGCTCGGCACATCCTCCCTGCCTGTCAGCGAGACAGCCTCCCTGAGCGCTACCGCGAGCGCCTTGACCGCCGCCTCCACTTTGTGGTGGTCATTGCTCCCGTAAAGCACCTTCATGTGCAGGTTGCACTTGAGCGATGCTGCGAAGGACTCGAGGAAATGGACGATGTCCTCGACCTTGGCGTCCTCGATCGACTCGCCCCTCGTGTTAAGCTTTATCCTGCTGTAAGCCCTGCCCCCGAGGTCTATCACGGATCTCGCCAGCGAGTCGTCCATGGGCACATAGGCGTGCCCGAATCTCTTTATCCCCTTCTTCTCGCCGAGCGCAGACCGGATCGCCTCACCAAGCACGAGCGCAGTATCCTCGATTATGTGGTGTTTGAGATCGCCGGAAGCCTCGAGATCTATCCTGATCGATGCGTGCTTAGCTAGGGTCCTTATCATGTGGTCGATGAATGCGGAACCGGTGCTGCCAGTGAACTCGCCTGGGCCCTCGAGGCAGACCCTGGCGGAGATCTTGACCTCCTGCGTCTTCCTGTCGCAGCATCCCTCCCTTGCCCTTGCGCAGTCCCCGTTCCCTGATCCAGATTCCATCCCTGGGATCATTTTTTGCCCTCCTCACTTATCGCCTTCTTCAGAGAATCTATGAACTTCAGGTTGTTCTCCCTAGTCGAGACGGTCACCCTCACGCAGTTCTCGAGCAGCGGCAGCCCGCCCCTGTCCCTCACGTGTATCCCATCTTCCCCAAGGCGCCTCACAACGGAGCCAGATTCTATGCCGGGCGGGAGCCTGAAGAGTATGAAGTTGGCATCCGACTCGTAGGCGTCCACGCCGCTGAGCATCTCAAGCTCGGCCAGCAGGTAGTTTCTCTCCTCGATGACTTGCCTGATGAACGCTTCGTATACCTTCCTGTTCTCGATGACGAGCCTGACCATCTCCTGCGCGACCGAATTGACGCTGAATGGGCTCTGTGCGGCCCTGAGCCACTTGAGGAGCCTCGCATTGCCCACGCAGTACCCTGCCCTGAGCCCTGCCATCCCGAAGGCCTTTGAGAACGTCCTCAGGACCAGGAGGTTCTCGTACTGTGTGCACTCCCCTGAAAGCGAGTATGGGGCGAAATCGACGTAGGCCTCGTCGAGGACGACCAGGCGCCCGCTCTCCTCTACTACCCTCAGGACCTCGTCCCTGTTGAATTGCTTCCCAGTCGGGTTGTTCGGGGAGCATATGAAAATCACCTTTGTCGAGTCCCCTATGGCTGAGAGTATGCTGTCCGCGCTGAGGTCAAAATCCCCTGTCGTGAGGACCTGCCTCGTCCTCCCGCCGGCGATGGACGTGTAGAACTTGTACATCTCGAATGTGGGGTCCACAACGATGGCTTCTCTCCCTTCTGATGAGAGGAAAACCTTGGCTATCAGATCCAGTATCTCATCGGATCCATTCCCTATCAGCACCTCGTCCTCCCAGACGCCGAGGCTCTCGGCAATCGCGCTTGCGGCAACCCATCCCTTCGGAGGGGGGTATTCCCTGACATCCACCCTCTTGATCGCTTCCGCCATCAGGGTATCTGAGAAGAACCTGTTAACCAGCAGGTTCTCGTTCAGCCCCATCCTGACCCTTCCCTCCCGAGAGAGGGTGGAGTAGGCCTCCTTGCCCTTCTTCTCGCCGAGGATCTCCCTCAGGCGATCGACCACGAAATCTTCAGGATCCAGCTACTTCTCCCCCTTGCAATTTGTCCCCATCCTGGAAGATACTGCGCGCGCGTGGTTCAGCAACCCCTCCGCTGTTGCGACCATCACAGCGTCGTCCCCTATGCGCATGACCCCGTCCCTGGTGCACCGCAAGTACTCCCTGGATCTCAGGAAATCCCTGACCGAGAGGGGCGATGCCCTCTTGGCCCACCCCATAGTGGGCAGGACGTGGTTCGTGCCCGCCGTGTAGTCGCCGAGCGGGACAGGCGTGTACTCGCCGATGAAGACCGCCCCCGCATTCCTGACCAGCTTGAAGATCTCTTCGGCGCCTTCGCCTACCAGCTCAAGGTGCTCTGGAGCCATCTCGTTTATCGCCTCCGCCCCCTCCTCACGGCTCCCGACTACTAGCGCCACCGCCTGGGCCGTGCTCTTCTCAAGTATTTCCCTCCTGGGGGACTCCTTGACGAGGTTCTCCACCATCCTGGCGACCTCCTCTGCCAAAGCCGCGTCTGTCGTGACCAGCGCTGCCTTGGCCCTCGGGTCGTGCTCGCACTGGGCGAGGATGTCGTAAGCAAGCCATTCGGGCTTATCGAACCCCTCGGTGTAGATGAGCAACTCGCTCGGCCCTGCCGGCATGTCGACAGCCACGTCCCATGAAACCAGCATCTTCGCGACGGTGACGTAGATGTTCCCGGGACCGAAGATCTTCTCGACCTTCCTTATCCTCTCGGTTCCGTAAGCCATAGCTGCAATCGCCTGCGCCCCCCCGACCCTGTAGACCTCATCCGCCTCAGCAATGTAGGCTGCAGCCAGGATCGCCTCGGGGACGTCCCCTCCCTTTCCGGGTGGCGTGAAGACTGCGCACCTGTCCACGCCCGCGACCTTTGCTGGAATCGCGGTCATCAGCACGGTCGATGGGTAGGCCGCGCTCCCGCCAGGCACGTACAGCCCGACTGACTGTATCGGATCGAACTTTATCCCTGCGGAAACGCCTGGGACTATCGTCGCGGAGAACTCGAGGGGTTTCTGGAGCTCCTGGAACGCGCGTATCCTTTCAGCAGAATTCCTCAGTGCAGCCCTCAGGCTTTCTGGGATCGCGTTGTACGCCCTTCTCATCTCACCCCATTCGATCCTGATGCGATCCGGTTCTATCCTGACCTTGTCGAACTTCTCCGTGTACTCCAGGACTGCCGAATCCCCGAGATCCCTGACCCTCGCTATTATGGCAGAGACGTAATCTGCGATCTCCTTCGGAACCTGGGATGGTCTTATTGGCTCGGAGGCATAGTCGCTGTACTTGACGACTTTCAAGGACTCAACCCCTTCAGCTTGTTAGTTATCGCTTCGACCTTATCATACTTTGTCTTGTAAGATATCTTGTTGCAGATCAGCCTAGCCGAAGAGCTCATCACCTTCCCGATTGCAGACAGCCTGTTCTTCTCGAGGGTAGCCCCAGTGCTGGAGATGTCCACTATGGCGATCGCGAGCCCGAGCCTCGGGGCTATCTCCACCGCCCCTTTGAGGGTGATCGTCTCGACTTGGATCCCAATCTCGTCAAAGTAAGCCTTTGCCACATTCGGGAATTCGGTTGCGATCTTGGATCCGTGCGGGATCTCCGACGGGCTCCTTATCCCGCTGTCCTTGCTGACGGCTACGACGAGGTCGCAGCATCCGAAGCCCAGGTCGGCAAGTTCGTAGACCTCGAGCCCGGTCTCAGCCACTATGTCCCTCCCCGTTATCCCCAGGTCCGCTATCCCGTAGTACACATAGACTGGGATGTCCGCAGCCCTGACTGAGAGTATGTCGATCTCGGGATCCGTCGTCTTGGACAGGTAGGCCCTCTCCTCCCCGAGCCACTTTATACCCGCCGACTCCAGGAGCCTGAGTGCCGGATCTCTCATCCTCCCCTTGTTTGGAACGGCGAAGACAAGCCTCTCTTTTGTTTCAGGGGGCATACTCCTCACCACTCTCAAGCACAATGGTCTTTTCGCCTACTAGGATGCCCCTGCCCTCGCCCCGGTATGCATCCAGGGTGCAGCATTCGCCCTTTCCCCTCAAGACCCTCACAAGGGAGATCGCCTTCTCCCTGTACTCGTCCTTGTAGTACACCCTCACTGTTTCGTTGTTCTTGCCCCAGTCCCCCCCGCCAAGCGCCTTCAAGCATAGGTCTATGCTCAGCGCAAAGCCGGTCGCGGCAGTGTCTATCCCGAAGTCCTTCATCATGGCGTCGTATCTCCCTCCCCCGCCGATTGGCAGGCCCATCCCGGGGGTGAATATCTCAAAGACCAAGCCGTTGTAGTAGGCCATCTCCCTAATGGTGCTCAGGTCCACAAAGACCCTGGAGGCGCACCCGTATGCCTCGAGCGCACGGTAGAGGCTCTTGAAGTATTCGTGCTCCTCCTCAAGGCAGCCTGCAGCCTTGGAAATCTCCCCAATGAGATCCGCGCCCCCCCTCTTGGTCATCAGCAGGGTGAACGTCTCGAGCGCATCGCTGTCGGTCGTCAATTTCCTCAGGTCGTCTATTGACTTCGAAGCAATTGCCCTCGTAAGTTTCTTGTAGTCCCTTATCCTGTACCTTTCCATCAGCCTCCTGATGACGCCCATGCTCCCGAGGTCCACGCTCGCCCTTATCCCTACCGAGTCGAGCATCTCTAGAGCGAGTGCAACCGCCTCTGCATCAGCGCTGATCCTCTCCCCTCCTATCAGCTCAGCGCCCGCCTGCCAGTACTCCCTGAGGGACAGGTTCTTGGACTCCAGGTACCTGATGCAGTTCGTGATGTAGCAGAGCCTCCCCTCGTCCTTGGCCTTGGAGGCCAGCATCCTCGCTATCTGGGTCGTGACCTCCCCCCTGAGCGACAGCAGCCTGCCGTCGTAGTCCTGGACCTTGAAAATCGAATCCGTGAACCCCTCGCCCGCCCCGCCGCGTATGATGTCGAAGTAGTCGAGCGTCGAGGTCCTGACTTCCTTGTAGCCCCATTTCCTGAGGACTTCCCTGAATCTGCCCTCGACAATCAGGTAGGATCTGACTTCCTCAGGCCCAAGGTCCCTGAATCCCCTAGGCGTCTGGAGCCTTGTGAACTAAATTCCTCCTTTCCATCATGCTCCCTCTGAACCCGGAAGGGTTTTTCGCTATTTAAGCTTTTCCCACTTCTTTCCCACTTAAACAGAAATCGATTGGAAGCTCAATTCTGTCTCATATAACCTTTAAAAAGACTGCGGGGAAGTTGATTTCTGGTACGCTTATGCGGTCTGCGACCAGGATCCTCTCCGAGTCTGCTGCCGATGCGGGCGCTGCGGTCGGCGAAGTTGCGTTCGGGCTCCGGTCACTAAGGGCCCTGGTCGGGGAGCCTGGAAAGAGGCGGTCCTTGGGCAACCTCAAGAAGGTCGGCACTGCCCTGCTGCTGACGCCAACCCCTGAGCCGTTCAGCGATATCGCAGGGCTTGCACTCATTGGGATCGGGGCTTTGGCTGAACGGTGGGGCTGCCCAATGACCGTCTCTGAAATGTCCAAGGAGGCAGGAGCAGTGTTCCGGTCGATCCTCCAGCCGCCTGGTCCGTGGTGAGCCTTTCTTTATTTTGGCACATTGATTATTCATGCTGGCTTTGCCCGGATTTTATTTGCCCAAGTGAAAATGCGCCATATTGTGTTCTACAGATATCAATTTTTTTAAATATTTTACTCTAAAAAAACCTTATAAGCGCTGGATCCGATAGGAATAAAATGCCCGTAAATGTTAGAGATGAGCTCGTATCGGGGGTCTGGTCATGACAGAAGTAATAATTAATGGCAAACTCCCTCCACCCGTGAGGCGGAGCGACGGAGTAATAGTCCCATTCAACAAGGATCTGATAGTGAAGAGCCTGCTCAAGGAAACCCAGCTCGTCAAGGAGCTCTACAACGAGCGCCCCCTCACCGAGGAGGAGGCCAGGGTGATTGCCGACGAGGTGCAGGACGAGATACTGAGGATGCGCTTAAAGATGCTCAGCGGCCCCCTGATACGCGAGATAGTCAACGTGAAGCTCTTGGAGCATGGGTTTGCCAAGCAGAGGAACGTCTACACCAGGGTCGGGATGCCCCTGTACGAGGTCTACAAGATAGACAACTCCGACGGCTACGAGTCCAGGGAGAACGCGAACCTCCAGCCGAACCCTGAGACATTCCACAAGAAGAAGGCAGACTTCCTCAGCAAGGAGTCTTACCTCCTCATGATCCCGTCGCACATTGCCGACGCGCACCTTCGTGGTGACATCCACCTCCATGACTTGGAGTACTGGGGGACTCGCCCCTTCTGCCAGGACTGGGACCTCAGGTACTTCTTCTATTACGGCCTCATGCCGGACGGGACTGGGACGCACACCTCGGTCGCGGGACCCGCGAAGCATGCAGAGGTCGCGATCCTCCACGCCGCGAAGGTCCTCGGGGCTGCCCAGACCAACTTCGCTGGAGGGCAGGGCTTCTTCAACTTCACCGTCTTCATGGCTCCGTACCTGAAGGACTTCGACGCGAAGCGGCTCCACCAGACCGCGCAGATGTTCCTCTACGAGATGACCCAGCTCTACGTCGCCCGGGGCGGCCAGCCCGTGTTCTCGTCGATACAGATCGAGTCAGGCGTCCCGAAGGTCTGGCAGGATGCGCCCGTAGTGTCGCACGGCAAGAAGTGGCCAGACCTGAGGTACGGCGACCTCGAGGACACGGTCCACGCTTTCGCAGTCGCGCTGCTCGAGGAGTATCTGAAAGGCGATGCGATGGGCAAGATGTTCAACTTCCCGAAGCCTGAGGTCGTCCAGAGGGCGAGGTACTGGGACGACAAGGAGTTCGAGGACGTGATGCTCAGGGCAGCCGAGCTCTCGGCGAAGTTCGGCTCTACATACTACGACAACATGATCCCTGCCTACAGGGGAGGGGAGGATGGCGTCTCATGCTTCCAGTGCTGCGCGTACTCGTTCTCGGAGGACGGCAAGTCTGAGAACTTCCAGAAGAAGGTGATGTTCGAGGACGGGGCCCACTTCTCGATGGGCGGGATGCAGGTGGTCACAGTCAACCTCCCGAGGGTCGCGTACAAGTCAGGGGGAGACGAAGCGCGCCTCCTGGAGGTGCTGAAGTCCACAATGGACATCGCGAAGGAGGCCCTCATGCTCAAGAAGGCGACGATAAAGCGTCAGTTCGAGAGGGGCCTCATACCGTTCGCGTCACAGCGCCCCCGCGGCGCCCCGCCGGCAGTCGACATCGACAACCTCTCGCTCACTATAGGGTTCGTCGGGATGAACGAGCTCGTCCAGCACATGACGGGGTACGAGATTCACGAGGACCCGTCAGCCCAGAAGCTGGCCCTCAAAGTGCTGATCGAGATGGACAAGATAAGGAAGTCCTATAGCGAGGAGACTGGGGAGAAGTTCTCAATCGCAAGGACGCCTGCAGAGTCCGCCGCGCAGCGCTTCGCGGTGGCCGACCTGATACACTACCCCAAGTTTGCGAGGGATCTGGTAAAGGGCGACCTTGAGAAGGGGCTGTCCCTGCTGAACGAGACGAAGGACGTCCCGGTCTACTACTCCAACGGCGCGCATGTTAACGTCGCTGCGCAGCTGCCATTGGACCAGCGCCTCTTGATCGAGCAGAGGTTCTTCCCGATACTCAAGGGAGGGGACATATTCCACGTATGGCTCGGCGAGGCTAACCCAGACCCAGAAGCCCTGATGAAGCTCAACATGCGGCTCGCGAAGCAGTCATGGGTCGGCTACTGGTCCCACACGAAGGACATCACCGTCTGCAGAGACTGCGGATATGTCGGCGGCGGGCTGAATTCGAGTTGCCCGACCTGCGGCAGCACCTCTGTGAGGAACTACTCCAGGATAACGGGCTACTACCAGGATGTCAGCTCATGGAACGCTGCCAAGAGGCAGGAGCTCAAGGACAGGTACAGGGTCAGGCTTTCATGAGCGCTGGCAGCGGCAGTAGCCGAAATTACACTTCAGGCAGGGGCGGAGGAAAAGGAAGGGGAGGCGGTCTCGGAGTGGGATCGAGTGCCGAGGCCTACGCCCCCGAAATCATGCCCCTCTCCCTATGCGACTTCCCTGGGGAGCCGGCCATAGTCATCTTCTTCTCCGGGTGCAACTACAGGTGCGGGTACTGCCAGAACTGGAAGATAAGGGAGCAGGACAGGTCGCACTTGACAAGGATTGACCAGATCGAGCGCCTCTTGGAGGGGGGGAAGCTGATCAATGCCTGCAAGGTGACCGGCGGGGAGCCTCTACTCCAGCCTAAGGCCCTGATGAGAATTGCCAAGAAGGCGAAGTCGCTCGGCTACAAGTTCGGGATCGACACCAACGGCACACTCCCGGAGCGGCTCAGGGGAATGCTGCCAATGCTCGATCTCGTATCGATCGACGTCAAGACCGCCCTCAACGACTTCGAGTACAGGAAGGTGACTGGGGTGGACAACCCGATGGTGGACCGGGTGATCGAGTCGATAAGGATCGCGCTCGCCTCGAGCGCATTCGTGGACCTGCGCATGGTTGTGATCCCAGGGGTGAACGACAGCCTGGAGGTTGTCAGGTCGATAGGTCTTGACCTGAACAGTATGGGATACGGGGAGAAGGCCTCAGCAGGCGGTGCGAGCTTCACCTTGGTTGAGTTCGTCCCCGAAAACGCCGGGAGCAGGGAGTACTCGATGATGCGGAACCCGTCGGTTGAGGAGCTCGCAAGGCTGGCTAGGGCGGCGCCCCTCCGCAATGTGCGGATCTCGCACCGTGCGCTAGGATACTGCGTGAGCGTAGAGAAAATTCAGCTCTGATCCCTCCACCAGCCAGCTTTGGTGAAATGAAAAATAAGACAGAAGGGGAAAAAGGCAAAGGAGAAAAATCACTGGAGCGAAATCGCCTTTATCAGGTCCAGCGTCCCGAAGTTGCTTATCCGCACTTGGTCGTTGGAAACAGTATAGAGGTCTTCCTCGATGTAAAGGATTCGCCTGACCGCCAGGCTCCAGTAGCTCTGGGCCATGTCTGAATGATGCACTATTATGCCCCTAAGGACAAACCCCTCCTCGACGCTCACGTTGAAGACGAACGCACCTTGGGAGTACATCCATGCGCCGTAGCCTTCAGTCCACCCGACGGGTATGGCGAGGATCTGCCTTCCCGCATTGAAGAGGAACGCCTTCGGGTCGTAAAGTGCCTCCGAGTCTGAGTAGGTATAGTTGAGCCCGAACTTCGCTACCTCCTTGGGCGCGCTCACGTCCTCCACATTGAACAACGAGAGCTTCAGGTTGTTCCCTTCCTTGCCGAGACCAATTATGTGATCCTCATCCAGCGGGTGGAGGTAGCTGGAGTAACCTGGGATCTTCAGGTAGCCGAGCACTGAGGGATTGAAAGGATTGCTGAGGTCGATCACGAAGAATGGGTCGACCTGCCTGAATGTGACTAGGTAGCACCTGTCGCCCATAAACCTGGCCGAATAGATCCTCTCGCCGGGGGCTATCCCTTCGATCGACCCGACAATTTCCATTTTCATGTTCAGCACGTAGATCGCGTTCTTGCTCCCGTTCGATGTCCACTCGGTCGTAGCAACCCTGAAGTACCCGTTATGTTCGTCCATGCTGTACTGGTTCAGTATCCCGCCTGGCACCGTGCCGCTGGCCTCGAGAGCAACTTTCCCGTTCTTCAGACCCAGCCTGTAGACGAGCGTCTCCTCCTTCCAGTCCTCAGCGCTTGTGCTGGGGGAGATAATCATGATCCTCACAGGGTAAGAGCGGTGGGCAACAAGGTACATGTTCTCAGGCGAGACGTACATTGTGGATGAGACGCCAGCCAAGAATGTCTCATCCGACGGAGGGATCGAGTCATCGACCACATTCAGGGAGATGACGGTCATGAACCAATAGTAAGACTCCTGGGACTCTATGTAGTAGATCTCCTCGGGCTTTATCTCCTTGGTAGTGCCGTCGCACGCATAGGCTGGGAGCTCGATCCTGTAATCCTGGCTTTCGAAGTCATACACGTACGGGTACTCCTGCGAGACTATGTACACGTAGTCGCCTATCATCCTCGAGCCGCTGATTGTGCCGTTCAGAACGAGCTCTCTTGCAAGTTCAGGGGAGGACCTGTTGGTGATGTCGTAGACCCTGACGAATGAGTTGGCAACCGAGACCGGGTAGCCTTTGTAAGCAAACGCCGAATATCCGCTCCCGATGACCACCAGCCGGTTGCCGTTGATGTAGAGATCCTGCGAGTATGAGTTGTTGATCACGATCTTGGAGACGACCCTCGCATCCTCGGGCGGGTAGGCCTTCACGATGTAGACTGTGTCCCCGGAGGCGATGTAGAGGTACTCGCCATCGCTCTTGACAATGTCCGCCTCGTCCACGCCTGCTACCTGTATGTTTGTAGTCGAATAGTCCTTCAGCCCCCCTTCGGCGGTAGTCGCCTGGAATGCAAAATCCCTGTTGAAGTAAAAGACAGGCCACCAGGAGGGGGATCCGCCCTTCAGGTAGGCCTCGATCTCGTCCATGCTGGAGAACCGCTTGAGGTTCGGGTCAGGGGGCTGATTTATTGCGTATGCTGCCGCGACAAAGGCAATGAGAACCAAAGGGACTGACACGATAATGGCTTTTTTGTAGGATGAAAGCTGCCTCATAACATTTACCTGACATAACGTTATCACCATGTGATTTTATGCTATTGATCTGAACGCCCATTCTAAGGATTAGAACACCCCGCCCAAAGGGGGCAGGATTTTTATAACATCCAAGTCTTCCGAGGAAAAATGTCCGCAAATAGGAACAGAGGCAGAATTAGAAGCAAAAGAGGGGAGATCTCGACCCCAATAATAACAATCCTGGTGACTGTAGCCGCTCTGGCTGTCACTGGGATCGCGGTCAGCTGGATGCTCTCCACCGGCGCAGCGGCTGCGAACCAGGGCGCCCTAATGATCGTGGGATCCCCTGTGGTCCAGAATGATACGCTGTACTTGACCGTCAGGAACATAGGGAACGCAAACGCGTCGATCTCGTCGTGCCTCCTAGGGGGCCAGAATGCAACTCGCAGTGATGTGATCCAGGCAGGGAAAAGCATGGTGCTCAACATCACTTTCAGCGGGGCCAACTTCACCACCGGGACTATTCTCAAGGGTTCATTGAACACAGACCAGGGAATCTTGCCTTTCAGCGCCTTCGTCCAGTAACTCCCTCTTTTTTATTTCCATCTGTTCCATCCAGTCGGGAAGTGGTATACGTTTGCGATTGATCGGCAGGCGGAAGGACAGGGGCGGGATCGACTCAAGATCCTTCGAGAGCCTCGAGGAAGAGGTCATTGAAGGGATAGAGCGTCGCTACAGCTCCCCAAAGGGAAGGTTTGACCTGCCTGCCTTCAGCATCAAGACCTCATACGTGCGCCTCTCGAACTATGAAGTCGTTGAGAGCTATACTGTCGGGCTATCGACAGTCTACATAACAAAGGACATGGAGTACCTGATCAACGACCCTCCCCTGACCCCGGAGGAGCACAAGAAATTGGGTGACATCGCCTCAAGGCTACTCTTCATCATGCCAGCCTCGGCTGTCGGGGACGAGCGGCAGTTCGAGGAGTACCTTAAGAGGGCTGGGCTCAGCGACCAGCGGTACAAATACTTCCTCAAGAGGGAGATTGTCGGCTACGGTCTCCTGGATCCGATGGTCTCTGACCCGAAGGTCGAGGACATTGTCGTCGCCTCCTCGAGCAGCCCCGTCTCGTGCAGCCACTCCGACTACGGTACCATGCCGAGCAACGTCCGGTTCAGGCCGGATGAGATCGACAGGTACGTGGAGAAGCTGGTCCACCTCTCCGGAAAGTCAGTCTCGCTCTACAAGCCAATCCTGAGCATAAGGCTCCCGAATGGGTCGAGGCTCTCAGCCTCCTACAAGAGGGAGGTCTCGGTCGAGGGGTCTAGCTTCATAATCCGCAAGTTCCCAGAGAAGCCCTGGTCAATCACCTCCCTGATGCTCATGAACACCCTCTCCCCTGAGATCGCAGCTTGGCTGATGATGCTGGAGGAGCACCGCAAGGCGTTCCTCGTCTGCGGGTCAATGGGCACGGGAAAGACCTCGACAATAAACGCCCTATGCAACCTCATACCTGAGAGGGCGGTGATAGTCACCATAGAGGACACGCCCGAGCTCAGGCTGCCGCACCCGAACAGGTTTTCGCTGGTCGTCAGGGAGTCGGCGACCCTGGACGAGCGCGGCGAGATAGGCATGTTCGCGCTGGTCAAGGAGGCGCTCAGGATGTCCGCCGACTATATTATAGTGGGGGAGGTGAGGGGCGAGGAGGGCAGGATCTGGGCCCAGGCGATAATGACAGGCCACGGGGGGATCACATCCCTCCACGCCGAGAGCCCCTCCTCTGCAATCGAGCGCCTCCTCTCCCAGCCCATCTCCGTAGACAGGGGTGCACTGAAGTCGCTGGCAGGCATACTCTGCCTGGGGAGATCGACGTATTTCGCCGAGGGTCGCCAGAGGCAGCGGAGGCGGGTCCTCAACTACTACGACCTGAACCCTGATCTGACACTTACGCCAGTCTTCTCCTACTCATGCGAGGGGGATCGGTTCGGTCATGACGAGTCGAGGATCCTCTCCTCCAACTCCGCAAGGAGGATAATGCAGGAGACTGGCTTCTCTGAAAAAGCCTTCCTCGAGAGGTACCGTAGGCGGGTGGCTTTTCTCACTAGGCTGCTCCAGATCGCAAAGGTAAGGCCAGAGTACAGGGAGTACCTGCTGGTTGCAAAAGCCGTCTGGCTCTTCCAGTCTTCCCCAGATGACTTTGACCCTGAGGACCTGATATACTCCGGCGACTCATTCAAGGCTGGCTCAGAAGCTCTCTCAAAATGCCTGAACGTGAATGTGAAACTGAATGACGGGATAGGGGTTCGCACATCAATACCCAAAGGGACCCATGGGCGGGTGAAGGCCTTTGACTACTGAGGGTGGCTCTGGCTTGCTCGCGAGGCTCTCCAGCCCGATCGCAAGCCGCCTCTGCCTCCGCCTCTACCAGGGCGAGCTCGGGGTCTCTCCTGACTCATACGGCAGGAAGATAGCCCTTGCTGTCCTGCTCTCATCCGCCCTCTCGTCTGTATCCATGGCGCTACTGGCGCTGCGGCTATGCGGTCTGGCAGCCGCGCCTCCTGAACTCTTGCTTGCAACTGGGGCTGCTGGCCTCTCTTCATGGGCGATCCCTGCATATCTGTCCTTGAGGCCTGCCCTCTCTGCTCTGGGGAGGAGGCGCGCCTGTGAGAGGGAACTCCCATTCTTGACGGCCTTCCTCGCAATCGCCTCAGCCTCTGGCATCCCTATCCAGGTTGCGCTTGAGAGGCTCAGGCGCTCAGCATTCCTCAACGCGTTCAGGAACGAGGCACAGAGGATCGAGAAGGTCAGGCGCCTATATGCGCTCCACCCGTACGATGCATTGGTCTTCGAAGCAAGGCAACACCCCTCCGAACGCGTAAGGGATCTCTACTTCTCTGTTGTCGCCGCCCAGCGGCAGGGCGATGCCGTGCCCTCGGTGCTCAGGGATGAGCTGATGAAGGTCTTCTCGCACCTGCAGGGTACGATAAAGACCCTCTCGGACAAGTTCTCCATGATCGCCTCTGCAGAGATGATCGCTTTCATACTCGTCCCCATGGGGGCTCTCACGCTCGGCACAGTCTTCAGCTCGGCGGTATCGCTGCCCACCCTATTGGCTGCCTGCATTGGTCTCCCGAGCGTTACCGCAGTCCTGCTTAGTGTAATGATCGACTCCTCGCTCCCCAAGGAGCTCACGACCCCCGTGCCGCTGAAAGGGTTCTCAATAGCGCTTGCAGCCCTCCCTATGGGTGTGGCACTGGCTGCAATTTTTTGGGTGGCAGGGATTCCTGTGCCCGCTTACCTTGCATTCGGGGGAGTTCTGCTCTCCTCGCTAGCCGCAGCCTCTTTGTACTACCGCCCTATGCGGAGGGAAGTCAGCCAGGTTCTTGCCGCCCTCCCTGCCTTCACCAGGCTCGTCGCCGAGGAGGTAAAGAAGGGGAGCTCACCTGGTATGTCCATAATACACTTTTCTGAGGCAAGGGCTTTCAACCAACACTTTGACAGGTTCCTGCACAGGATATCAGCATTCCTGAAGATAGGAGTCCCGGTATCAGAGGTCGCAGAAGCCGTACGCGCCCCCTGGGTAGTCAAGGCAACATTCGAGCTGATAGACGAGTCCGAGAGGATGGGATCTGAGCCGAAGAGCCTAGATCACCTTTCCGAGCTCGTCTCGAGCCTTACCCTCTGCATGAAGGCGCTCTCGTCCCAGACCCGGCTTTTCACCGCTGTAAGCTATATGAATACGCTCGTGCTGACTTTCACTACGGTTGTTGCGGTCGACGTGATCGGGAGGCTATTCGCTGGAGCCCTCGGCGGCGTGAGCATTAGCCTGCCATTCGGTCTCTCCTTCATCACGGGATCCCAATTCGAGCTCGCAGCTGCAGTTGCGTACCTCGCAGTCATATACGACGCCTTCTTGCTCGGGATTGTCGGCGGCAAACTCAGCAGGGGAGGATCGGTCGCGGACGGATTGATGCCCGCAGCTGTATGTGTCGCCCTATCAATTGCAGGATTCTTGGCGTTCAGGGAACTGGGTTTGATAAGGTTCATTTTCGGGGTTTGAGGGTTCTGTGCTGAGCTGTCTTGCGCTGCATCATGATGGCAGGCATTGCGCATGCTGAGCCATTCCTGCAAACGCCAAAGTTTTTGACCTGAAATTTCAGAGTGCAGAGATTATCATGCTCACTATCAGGAGGGCCCAGCCCAGGAGTATAATTATCCCGAGTATCTTCTTTCCCGCGCTCACCACCACGAGCAGAATGTATGCTGCGGTGAGCGAGACGAGCAGGGCTATAGTGCTCGCAAACGCCTCTGAGAGTCCAGGGTTTACCTTGAAGAGCGTCATGCTCAATATGCTCTCTATAGCCCACCTCAGCCCGTTGAACGCAATTCCTATCAGGTTTATTATCCATCCAAACTCCATTTTGATCAGCCTTACTAATGCACAGATGCAATATAACCTTAATGGAGGGCCAATCCTGGACTCCTGAGCCCACGCAAGGAATACTGCTGGGCATCATTGCGTCAAAAAGTCAAATCCTTGCCCTTTTCCTTCCTGACCTTTTCCCTCATCTCGTTGAACCAGGAGGGGAACCTGATCTCGCCCCCGAGGTCTTGCGGCACATGCGGCTTGATGTCGAGCACAGGCGTCCCGTCGTACAGGTCGAGCCCCTCTACCTCCAAGACATTCCCAACCCTCCTTACAAGCCTGACCACGCTCAAGGCGATAGGGTTCGGCCTATGGGGGGACCGGGTATTGAATACTCCGACCTCAGGGACTTTTTTGGGGTCGTCGGCATACTTGGCAAGCCACTTCGGCCTGACCTTCAGCACCTTCCTCTCAGCGGCTTTGACCCTGTCCAAGAAGGCGACTACTATTATGTGCGAGAATCCCTCTATGCCTTCGAGCCCCTCGGAGTACTCATTGAAGATCTCGATCCTCCCTGGGACCCCATCGAAGCTTTCGCCCACTTCTGAGTCGGCGCATCCTGTCCTGACGATGCCGATCGGACTGATCACAATCTCCTTGAGCCTCATTGAGCGCAAACCCCCCGAGTCCGCCATGCCCAGATCCGCCGCGCAACCCTTTGCTGTCCCAATATCACGCAAGCGCCTTCGCTTTTTCGCTTATCTTTTTGCACAGAAACTCGAAGAACTCGTCCCCGATCTTGCCCATGTACCTCTCCCCGGAGACGAAGACTGCAGGGGTCGACTCGACGCCCATCTTCTCAGCCTCCTTGAATCCCTCTTCGGTATCAATGTCGTACTTGATGAGCCTGACGGCCTCTTGGCTCGAGTTCAGCTCGCTTACCTTGGAGGAGATTATCCTGTCTGCAGCCTGGCAGCCCGCGCAGTTCTCGGACTTGAAGAGGACGACCTCTATCGGGAGCCCTGGCATTTGCGGTCACATTGATCGTTCTGTGCAAACCATATATATCTTGTTTTGATAAATGCCTCTGGTCGATATGGGAAAGCGCGAGCATCTTTCATACAAGGCAGTCTGCCCGGGCTGCGGCGAGGAGGCCCTCACGGTTGAGGAGCTCTACGACGAGATCCCGGGGCTGGGCATGGCCGTCTTGGTCTCGATGTTCTGCCCGAAGTGCGGTGTTAGGGCATACCACGAGATCCCGCTTGAGAGCAGGGGAATAAAGAAGATAGAATTCCGGGTCTCGGGCGGGAAAGACCTCAGCGCGAGGGTGATAAGATCACCCAGCGGGAAGATTCTGATACCAGAGCTGGGGCTAGAGCTTAGCCCTGGATCCAGGCCAGTCGGTTTTGTCACAAATGTCGAAGGTGTACTGCAGCGTTTCCTCGAGGTCGCCGAGCAGCTCGCGGGTATCGCGGAGGGCCCGAAGAAGGAAGAGGCAGAATTGGCGGTAAAGAGGATAAAGTCGGCAATGGGCGGATCCCTGCCCTTCACGATTATAATAGAGGACGACCTCGGGAACAGCGCTATAATACCGCCCGAGTGACTCTCATGCAGCAGCCAAAGCCTCTTCTAGATCCGCGATCAGGTCTTCTGTGTCCTCAAGCCCGACAGAGAGCCTGACGAGCCCATCGGTAATTCCGAGCTCTCTACGCTCCTCGGGGCTTATGTTCTTGTGCGATGACGACACTGGGTGGGTCACCAGCGTCTCTGCCCCTCCGAGACTCGGGGCAGTCTTTATCAGCTTGAGCCCGCCCAGGAACCTCATCGCGCTCTCCATGTTTTCGAGCTCGAATGAGACCACGCCTCCGAACCCCCTCATCAGCTCCTTTGCCCTCTCGTGGTTGGGGCTGGATTCCAGTCCGGGGTAGTGGACCTTCTTTACCTTCTGGTGCTGCTCAAGGAACTCTGCTATAAGCTGCGCCTTCCTGTTCTGCTCCTCAACCCTGAGCTTCAGGGTCTTCAACCCCCTTATCACAAGGTATGCTGCGAATGGATCCAGGCTCCCCCCAAGGTTCCTCCTCCACTCCCAGGCGTTGTCTATGCCCTCCTTCGGTCCGATCAAGACCCCGGCGATCGCGTCGTTGTGGCCGCCCAGGTACTTAGTCGCGCTGTGCACCACATATTTTGCCCCTGCTTCGATCGGCCTGAAGTTTATGGGCGTGGCGAATGTGTTGTCGACGACCAAGATGGCCCCATTCCTGCGGCAAGCCTCGGCGATTCCTTTGACGTCAGGCACATTCAAGGTCGGGTTGGTGATCGACTCGACGAAGACGAGCTTGGTCTCGCTGCCAATCTCCCCCTCCAGCTTGTCGTTCAGGATGCACTTGACCCTGATGCCGAACTTCTCAAGAGACCTCATTAAGATGAGGCTTGCCCCGTAGACCTCCTTCGAGGTAACAATTGTATCCCCTTGCCGTGTCAGGCTGAGCAGGAGGGTCGAGATCGCTGCCATTCCTGAAGAAAAAGCCAAGCAATCCTCTCCACTTTCAAGGGCTGCCATCTTCCTCTCGAGCAGGTTGACAGTCGGGTTGTCCTCCCTGCTGTACTTGAGGTCCCTGCCCCGTATCTGCTTCCCATTCGGGTGCTTGAAGATAGCTGTCTGGTAGATTGGCGGTATTATGTCGTCGCCCTCTGCACACCCGTGGTGGATCGCGGTAGTGCTCAAGCCCCTCCTTCTTGCCATGTTCGGCACCCCGCATTATACTAACGATATTATATTTTAATCTATCTATTTATTATTATCAGTAATAGAATCCCATTCTCGTGCCTTCCAGCCCGCAAGGTTTAAAGCCTAACCTCCCAACTAACGGGCGAGTGGAACCCCTGTGATCACGCTCTATTTCGATGGGCTCTGCATGCCAAAAAACCCGGGTGGCGTGGCCACTTTTGGGTATGTAGTTTATTCAGATGGAAAGAGGCTCAACGAGGGATGCGGCTTAGTCGGGGCGGGAATGCTCGGCGACGATGTCTCAAACAATGTGGCGGAGTACCACGCGCTGATAAGGGGTCTGGAGCACCTCCTCTCCATCGGCTACGGCGGCGAGGTCGAGATAAGGGGCGACAGCCAATTGGTCATAAACCAGCTCTCCGGAAAGTATGCGGTCAGGGCCAGGCGTCTGGTGGCTCTCCACAGGAGGGCGGAGGATCTCCTTAAGCGCTTCAGCAAAGCCACCCTCAAATGGGTCCCAAGGGAGGAGAACGAAGAGGCAGACCGCCTGAGCAGGGTGGCTTTAGACGAATTCCTCAGGGGGCACTATGCGGAGTACAAAAGTTACTATGGATCATCGTGAATTCCAGCCTTAAAAATTCCAAATCGATTTGAACGCATAAATAAATTCTTTAGAAAGGGTTATAACAAAAAACGACTTTTATGATTAGTGTGGTATTGATGCAGCGCAAGGCACTACTGGTCGCGATTCTGCTGTTGCTCTTTCTCAACAGCATTGCCCTGCCTGTGGATCTAGGGCTTGATGAATCTCCCATTGAGTCGTATATTGTGATCGAGAACGCCTCTGTCGCCGTCTCTGGAGATAACGGTGTTGCCTCGACGGCAACGTCCAATTTGGGGGATTTCTCAATAATTGATGGGCTGGCAGCCGGCACTTATGACGTGGAGGTCTCAGCCCCCGGGTACATCAGCACTTACCTAAGCGGGGTGAACATTTACGCTGGGTACCTGAAGGACCTTGGCGTGATCAACCTGAGCCCATCTGCACGAATCGAGGGGATGGTTGTCGGGCCGAATGACGAACCTATATCCAACATATCTTTGCGCCTTGTTGACGAAGGGAGCGGTTCGGTTGTGGCATTCGCCCGATCTTCCGCCTCAGGGGCATTCGCCTTTGATTCGAACGTTAGGAGTGGCAATTATTCAATAATCGGGTACATAGATCCTTACTTCCCCGCGTCTGGCTTTGGTTACATTACTGGATCTGTCAGCGGCATCGCTGCGGTTGAGGGGCAAACGACATCAGGGGTCCTTATCCGCCTCAACCCATCGGGCATAATTGTTGGCACGGTCAAGGATGAAAGCGGATCGCCTGTGGCGGGGGTGACGTTGAGGGCTTTCAGCATCGACGGGCAATCTAGGTTTGCTTTCGCAAAGGCCGACAGCCTAGGGCGGTTCAACATATCGACGAACCTCCCCAGCGGCAGGTACAACCTGACGATATACGATGTAACCGGTTTTGTCTTTGATCCGATCTCGGACTCCGCCACTGTGAATTTGACTGCAGGATCTACATCGACCGTTAACTTCGTACTCAAGCGCTCTGGGATCATCTCGGGTAGGATCGTTTATTCGGATGATTCTCCGGCTGGATCAATACTCGTCTATGCCTTCAGCGGCGACAACAGGTACTTCGGCTATGCCTACTCGAATTCAGACGGTACTTACTCGATAAACACAGGGCTTGGTACTGGAAACTATACCGTCATTGCCAACAACGAATTCTCGAAATCCAAGACTGTGCTCGTTACGGCTGGTCATGAGACAAAGAATATTGACTTCAAGCTCTCCACGATTGGGGCTTCAAAAGTAATGATCTCCGGGAGGGTGCTCGACTCCATGAACAGGCCAATATCTTCAGCCATGGTATTTTCCCCTTCGGACTACACGTCGAGCTCGGATGATGGGAGCTATACAATCGAGATTGCCCTGCCCGCCGGTCAAAGTTCTATTGCTGTGCCACTGACGGCATCGAAAAGGGGGTACTATGACGGCGAGATTAACGTCACTGTCGTTGCTGGTCAAGGGGAAGTCCGGGCAGACATAACCCTGGTCGAGATGCCGAAGGGTTCCATTGCTGGAAAAGTTGTCTACGGACCCCCAAAGGAGAGCACGGCGCTCACCATAGGTTCTGAGTATGCAAACGTCATGGCAGGCCAAGAGGTAACTGTTTTCGGTTCGTCCCCGGCTTCAGGAGACGGCACAGTGGTGTATTTTGTGTCCAAGAACGGTACGGGTTTCATGTACGCGGGGAACTCATCAATGACTGACGGCAGGTTCGCATTCAGCTTCGTCCCAGATGCCCCTGGCATGATATGGATAAGGGCATACTGGTCAGGCGACAATCAATACAACCCCGTCGAGTCAAACACATTGTCCATCGAGGCGTTCTCCCCCTCCTCGAAGACCCCTGTGGAGATAGCGATGTCTTCGCCGGCTGCCAGCGTCCCCCCTGGATCAAGGATCAAGTTGACCGGGACCGCCGCCCCGCTGAAGGATGGGGTGTTGCGGCTATACGGGTCGGTGAACGGCTCGGGCTTCAATCAAATCGCCAACCTTACCCTGATCGAGGGCACCTTCTTCCACACAGTGGCGCTCAATGAGGGTGGCGTCTACTCATTCTACGCAGTCTGGCCGGGCAATGCCAGCCATTTCGCCAACAAATCAGGGGTCGTCACTGTTACGGTGACCCCAGGTTTGAAGGTGACCCCTACAGTTACGCTAAATTCATCCAAGAGAACGGTCACTCTCTCAGAGAATGTGACCTCGGTTCCTGTTGCCATCTACGGCAGGATTTACCCGCCGATCGCCGAGACCCAGGTTATAATCACCGTTACCGACCCCACAAACGTGAAGACGAATATGACCGTGAACACGAACGACTCTGGGTTCAGCCTACAGCTGAACTTGAACAAACGCGGGACCTGGTCCGTGGTAGCCGGCATACCTGAGGGGCAGATATACGCCTCGTCCGCCTCTTCACCCCTAGCGATCACCGCTGAATATTCTGGGGGCGCAGACAATACGATGATTTACATCATCGGGGTTGGGATCGTAATCCTGGCGCTCGCAGTCGTCCTCTTCATCGTATTCTCCAAGGGCAGGTGATCCCTTCCTGCCATACCCAATCTTTTTAAAGATCGCCATTATAGACTCTGAAACCGCAGGTGTCGCTATGAAATTCGCCACATTCGAGCAAGGCTCAAAACTCTTCCCCGGCGTCGTTGCCGGAAAATACCTGGTCCGCCTGGACTCTTTGGAGCCAATCAAGGAGATCATAGGGGAGTCAAATCTCAGCCTCCTCTCCTTCATAGAGCTCGCAGACGGGGCCCTCCTCTCGTCTCTGAAGGAAGCGTTTGGTTCCCTCTCCGGATCCGAACTGATCGGGATGGAGGAAAGGCGAGAAGCAGTCAGGCTGAATGAAGCACGCCTGAGGGCACCGATCACGAGGCCCCCTGCAGTATTCTGCCTCGGCTTCAACTTCAGGTCGCATGCGCCCGAGCTAAAGAGGCCTGTCCCTGAAGTGCCGGTCGTATTCATGAAGCCTTCGAGGTCTGTCGTCGGTCCTGGCGATGAGATCGTGCTGCCCAAAGCCTCAGCGAGGGTTGACTATGAGGTCGAGCTCTGCGTCGTGATCGGGAAGGGCGGGCGATACATCCCGAGATCCGAGGCATACTCGAGGATCTTCGGGTATACCGTCCTAAACGACATAACAGCGAGGGACATACAGCAGAGGGACTTCTCCCTCGCCCGACCGTGGCTGAGGTCGAAAGGCTTCGACACATTCGCCCCCATCGGGCCCTTCATTGTCACCGGAGATGAGATCGGAGATCCGATGTCGCTCTCCCTTTCATTGAGCGTGAATGGTGAGGTCAGGCAGAGCTCGAGGACAAGCGAGATGATCTTCGATGTCCCATCTGTGGTCGAGTACATCTCCTCTTTCACGACCCTGGAGCCTGGGGCGCTCATTGCAATGGGGACGCCTGAGAAGATAGGGCAGCTCCACGACGGGGACGTTGTAGAGGCAACAGTCGAGAGGATAGGCACGCTCAGGAACAGGGCAGTGCTGGAAAGATGACCATGGATTTTTATATAGAAGCGGGATTATCGTTTACGGGGGCTTAACGAAATGGACTATGATGCCGTGGTCGTGGGCGCTGGCCCTGCAGGACTGATGGCTGCGAGGAAGATCGCTTCCAAGGGCTTTTCGGTTTTGATCCTTGAGAAGGAGAAAGACCTCGGAACTAGGGCATGTGCCGAGGCAGTCTCGGTTTCGGCCTTCGAGACTGCTGAGATCCCTCCGTCCCCATCCCTCATCTCCAACACAATAAACGGGGCATATGTCTTCCCTCCCGACGAGACAAAAGGCGTCAAGATCTCTGGGGGGGACTACCGCGGGTACATACTCAACAAGCAGCAGTTCCTTTACGCCTTGGCAAGCCAGGCGGTCTCCGCGGGTGCCGACCTCGAGATGCGATCCGAGGTCAAGGACGTCAAGATGGAGGGCGGGGTTGCAAAGAGCCTGATTTATTCCCACAAGGGCGAGGACAAGGAGATCACGTTCAAATACCTCGTTGGCGCGGACGGTGTCGGATCCAGGGTCGCCAAGTCATGCAGTTTCGACCTTTCAGGCTTTGAGATCATCCCTACTATACAGTACGTGATGGTGAATTGCAAGGTCCCAGAGAAAGACATCATACGCATCTACATGGGCAATGAAGTTGCCCCTCTGGGGTACGTCTGGATATTCGCAAAGAACGAGTATGTCGCCAACGTTGGGATAGGCGTCAGGGGCAAGCCAGCGAAGCCATACCTCGACAGGTTTATCGCCTCCCACCCCGATATTTTTGAGGGATCAAGGGTCGTGAAGGAGGGGGGCGGCGGGGTTCCGGTCGGCGGCCAGATCAGGGAGATTGTAAAGGGTAACGTCCTACTCTGCGGGGACTCTGCTGGGCAGGTGATCCCGATCACAGGCGGAGGCATCAGGACAAGCATGGGGGCAGGGAGCATAGCAGGCGCCTGCGTCGCGGAGGCGCTGGAAGCAGGAGATTCTGGGGCGCTCAGGAAATACCCTGCCTCGTATGGCGAGTACTGGGGGGCGAGGATAAGCAGGAGCCTCAAGGTGCTCAGGGCGCTCGAGACACTCGGAGATGACGACCTGAACCTCCTCGGTTCGATGATGAGCGGCGATGACATCGTCGACCTGGCGAACGGTCTCGATGTGAAGAGGGTCGTAGCGAAGTTCTCGAGGCACCCCATCCTCGCGATGAAGATTGCCTCAAAGATACTCTAAATATTTTTTTATGTTTTACAGTTTTTGCACAAATATGACAGTAGAAAGTTTAATTAATGGTTTGTATTTATAATCATAACGAAGGAATGGGTCCTGATGCGAAGCGATCGCCTGATCTATCCTGTCGCGGCATCCGCTGCCTTCGCCCTTTCCGCTGCTTGGTTATCGATCTTCCCGATTGACGCACAAATCAACTACAGCAGCCTCTTCATGGAGGGCGTTATACTGGCGGTGCTGCTGGCGGGCAGCCTGCTCTCGCGCGAGATGGGTGCCTACCTGAAGTTCGGGTTGGCCGCTCTTTTATTGGGCTTCCTTGTGGGACTGCTTGGCGAATTCACGGCGGAGCCCGAAATCTTTGGCGCCTTCTTGAGCGGCCTGCTCAAAGCAGTGGGTTTTGTCTCAATACTCTATGGATTGGCAGAGTTGCGCGGGAAAATTAACGAGGCGTCGCTGGAAAGAAGGCCGCCGGGGCCACCGAAATCCAGCGGTTCGATCCTTGCAGATGTGCCCGAGGATGAAAATTCCAGCCTTGAAGAAGTCAAGCGCCTCGCGGCAATAGGCAAGGTCGCGGCAATGGTGGGCCACGACCTGAGGAACCCTCTCCAGGCAATTGTTTACTCGGTTTACAACACCGAGGAGGAGATAAAGAGCCTTCCTGAGAGTGCGAAAAAAATGCTTGAGGAGCACGGCTTCATCGCTTTCCTCGAGAAGCTGAAGAAACAGGTCAGCTTCATGAACAAAATGGTGGCTGATCTCCAGGATTACGCCAAGTCCACAAAGCCCGCATTCTTTGCGGTGGACCTGCGCGAGATCGTCGAGGATGCGTTGAAATCAGTGAGCAGACCCGAGGGCATTTCCGTTGTGGTGAATGCCGATCCAACACTGGGCATGATAAAGGGCGACCCCCAGCTCATCAGGAGGGTCTTCACAAATCTGATAATCAATGCCTTCCAAGCCATGCCCGGGGGCGGATCCCTCGAGATCTCGATGGTGAGGGAAGGGAATTACGCCAAGGCATCCTTCAGCGATACTGGGATTGGGATATCCCCTGAAAACCTCAAAAGACTCTTCGATCCCTTCTTCACCACGAAAGCAAAGGGGATGGGGCTCGGCTTAGCCATTTGCAAAAAGATGATAGAAGCACACCGCGGGTCAATAGAGGTGCAGAGCGAGCCGGGCAAAGGCACGCGCTTCACAATCAGGCTCCCCATCGGATAATGGGATCAGTTCGGAATAACGGATACAATCCTTATTAGACAAATTTGGTAATATTTATTTGTTGCATTGCAGGGTGTCATGATGAGTGCATTGAACGAGCTTATAACGCGAGGGAGGATCCACCTCGAACTCGGCAAGAACGAGGACGCGATCGTCTATTTTGATCTTGCCCTTGAAATGGATCCCGAGAACGCGGTGGCTTGGGGAGGAAAGGGAATCGCCTTTGTGAACCTCGGCATGTACGATGAGGCCCTTGAATGCTTTGACAAGGCAATCTCTTACGATGCTGAGCTCGCCTTTGCCTGGGAGGGCAAGGGGATCGCCCTCATGAGGAAGGGCCAGGTCGAGGAGTCAATCCCGTTCTTCGACATGGCACTGAAGATAGAGCCAAAGTTCGCGAGGGCCGCTCAGAACATGGCAATCGCGCTCGAGAAATTGGGCAGGAAAGAGGAAAGCGAGAGGTACCGTTCGCTAGCAGAATCCCTAAAGTCCCGCTCGGGATGAGCGAATCACTCGCCCATCACTTGGACGATGACCCTCCTCCCCGTCCGTGGGCCGTCCAGCTCGAGGAAGAATACGCTCTGCCATGTGCCGAGGGCAAGCCTGCCACCCATGACAGGGATCGTCACCGAAGGCCCGAGATAGGCCCCGGCCAAGTGCGCATCGGCATTGTCGTCTATCCTGTTATGTGCCCAAGCCCTGCTCTCCGGGAAGTCCTCTGCGGTCTTTTTGAGAATGTCCGATTTGAGCCCTTCCTCATCCTCATTGACTATTATTGCGCTCGTGGAGTGGGTCGTGAATGCCAGACAAATCCCTGAGCGGATCCCGCTCTCAGTCACTGCGCCTTGGATCTCCCCGGTGATGTTGATTGCTTCCCTTCTCTTCCCTGTGTCGAGGACCAGGTTCTTTGTGAAAACCTTCAGATTTGACACCAGGAATAATTAGGGGAAGGTGACGTAAAAAGTTGAGGATCCACCATCAGATCTCGAGTGCCTTGCGCAAGTCCTCAATGACCTTGGCAAGGTCTTCCACCACGGCAGACATCAGCTCTTCGCCCTTCTCCTTGGTCGCTTTCTTGGCGTCCCCGGTGAGGGCGATCTCGTAGAGCCTCTCGTCTATCTTCTTCGAGTATATCTTAACCTCAGGGTAAGTCACCTCATGCCTTCCCGCGAGGTATATGTTGACCTTGCCCTCGTCCACAGCCAGCATTGCGCTCGTCTCATCCTCCCCTGCGTGGCCGGGGGAAGAGAAGAGGCTCTTTTTACTATTCCCGAGGTCCTTCCACCAATCGAGCACCACCACAGAGAGCCCTGTCCTGCTGGCTGCCTGCCTGGCTGCCATCTGAATAGGGGTTGCGTTGCCTCCATGGCCATTCAGGACAACGACAAGCTTGGTGCCGTTGCGCCACGCCTCCTCGAGGATGCATTCGATGTATTTGAAGAGGACCTCCGAGTCTATGTCGAAGGTCCCGGGGAATCCGCGCATCGCGTGGCAGGACCCGTAGAATATTGTCGGCATCACTATGGCGCCGGTCAGATCTGCAGCCCTACGCGCGATGTGCTCGGGGAGCTCGCTGTCTGTGCCCAGGGGCAGGTGATCGCCATGCCTCTCAATGCTCCCGACAGGGAGTATCGCTACAGATTTGTCCACTTTTTCAAAGTCAAACCCATTCATGTCCTTAAGGATCATCACGGGGCACCCTCTGACATAGCTCTGCAGGCAGGCGTATAAAAAAGGCACCGTTCAGGTCCAAATTTTGGCACGCAAGGTAATATATCGGTCGACGACGGTTATTAATTGAGGACTGCTTATGGTAAGGATCGGCATCATAGGGAAGACCAACGCCGGCAAGACGACCCTCTTCAATGCGATCACAATGATGAACGCAGAGGTCTCGAACTATCCCTTCACCACGAAGGAGCCGAACGTAGGCATCGGGTACGTCAAGACTGCATGCGTATGCAAAGAGCTCGGGGTGAAGGACAACCCGCAGAACTCTGTCTGCATCGATGGCTGGCGTTTCATACCCATTGAGGTGGTGGATCTGCCAGGGCTTATTAAAGGGGCATCGGAAGGCCTCGGGCTCGGCACCCGCTTCCTTTCGGTCGCAGCCCAGGCAGACGTAATCCTGCACGTCGTGGACACCTCGGGGAGCATAAATGCGAATGGGGAGATCTGCGAGCCGGGGATGGGGTCACCCTTGGCTGACTACTACGATATAGAGGAGGAGCTTGTGAAGTGGTACGCCAAGAACCTCCTGGAGAACGCCGACAAGGTGAGGAGGGCCATACAGAACAAGGCCGTAACGCTGGCAGCGGCGCTATATGACATACTCTCCGGGATAAAGGTCACCTACCCGCAGATCAAGGAGGCCCTTTCCAAGACCAGGCTCGAGGGCGTGCCGTTCGAGGACTGGGAAGAGGAGGAGTTCAGGGCATTCGCGACCGAGATAAGGTACCTCTCGAAGCCAACGCTCATAGTCGCGAACAAGATGGACATGCCCGTGGCAGAAAAGAACCTGGCTGGGCTGGTTGAGACCTTCGGCAGGAGCTTTGTGATCCCTGTCTCCGCAGAGGTCGAGCTCCTCCTGAGGCGCGCTGAGAAAGCGGGGGCAATATCTTACACGCCAGGGGACGAGAAATTCGTCGTGAAGGACGCCAGCAAGCTCACGCCCAAGCAGAAGTGGGCACTCGAGTATGTCCAGTCAAGGATCTTCGACAAATGGCTACGCACCGGGGTAGACCTTGCGGTGACGACAGCAGTGCTCAAGTTGCTCAGGGTCAATGTCGTGTACCCCGTAGAGGATGCGAAGAAGTACTCAGACAGGAAGGGGAATGTGCTCCCTGACGCATACTTGATGCCGCAGGGATCCACGCCAAAGGACCTAGCAAGGCAGATCCACTCCGAGCTCTACGACAACTTCTTGTACGCAATCGACTCTGTTAGCGGAATCCGCCTCCCCAACAACTACGAGTTGCGTGACCGTGACGTCATCACGATAGTCACAACCCGGAAGAGGAAAACCTGAAAACCAATTTTTATTAATCCTTGACCCATTATTCTCAAAAGGGATGGATTATGGAGTATGAGATAAAGTACAAACCTTCCTATGCGATGGCCGTGCTGAAGCTGAAGGATGGAGAGTCCGTTGTCGGGGAGTCTGGCGCAATGACGTACATGACCCCAAACATCGAAGCCCGCACACGGACCAGGTCAGGGATACTTGGCTCTCTTGGGCTGAAGCTGCTCGGCGGGCAATCATTCTGGGTAACCGACTACTCCGCGAAGGGCGGCCCGGGCGAGGTCGCATTCGTTTCCGCCCCGCTTGGGGACATCGAGCACCTCGCGCTCGACGGGAAGAACGGCTGGATCATACGGAAGGAGTCCTACGTCGCATCTTCGCCTACCGTCGATTTAGACATAAAATGGGAAGGCTTCTCGAGGGGGCTGTTTGGTCAAGGGCTATTCATGATAAAAGCCTCAGGCACAGGCGATCTATTCATCAACACATTCGGTGCAATTGATCGGCATGCCTTGGGCCCCGGCGAGCAGCTCATAGTCGACAACTTCCACCTTGTCGCATTCAACAACACCTGCACATACAGGGTCGAACGCTTCGGAGGCATGAAGGAGACGCTGCTCAGTGGCGAGGGCCTGGTCACCCGCATTACAGGGCCTGGGGAAATCCTCCTCCAGACAAAGAACCCGAGGGAATTTGCAGACTGGATATGGACCCTGATCGAGCCGCGCGTGCAGTCCAGAGCGAGATGAGGGTGCCCTCATTGGAAGAGGCCGTCTCATCCTCCCATATTTTTTCCGGCAGGGCAATAAGCCTCAAAGTCGAGGATATACGCTTGCCAAGCGGAAAGCTCGCCCGCAGGGAAACTGTTGTCCACCCGGGGGCCGTGGCCGTCGTGGCCTTGGAAGGCGGAGATATCCTCCTTGAGCGGCAGTACCGTCATACGGCGAAGAGAGTGATCTGGGAGATCCCGGCTGGGACGATCGAAAAAGGCGAGGATCCAGAGGAATGCGCCAGGAGGGAGCTGGCTGAGGAGACGGGATACACGGCGGACAAGATGGATCGGGTATTCAGCTTCTACGTTGCGCCCGGATACAGCACAGAGGTCATACACCTCTTCCTAGCCAAGGGGCTGAAGAGGTCATCGAAGAGGCTTGATTATGACGAGGAGATAGATACGGTATTCGTCCCGATCTCGAAGGCCCTTGAGATGGTCAGAGACAACGAGATAGAGGACGCAAAGACTGCGATAGGGATACTCTTCTTCGAGAGGTTCTTGGCGAATGCCAGGGGGTGATGGTTTGGGAGACGACAGCGTTCACATCTCCCGGATCAGGAAGAGCAGGGGACAGGGATTCGAGCGCGATCTCGTGAAGAGGTACCGCGCGGCTGGGTGGTGGTCGTACAGGACTGGGGGGAACAGCGCATACCTCCCGGACGTGATGGCAACAAACGACAGCACCGGCGAGCTCGATGTGGTTGAGGCTAAAGCAGGCGCAAAGGATCACCTTTATGTTGAATGGGACCAGATCGAAAGGGACATCTTCCTCATAAATGGGTTCAAGCTCTACCCGAAGCGCAGGATAGTGCTTGCCTTCAAATTCCTCTCAAAGAAGCGTAAGGGGGATGGATACCTCAGGAGGGAGCTCAGGGAGTTTTACAAGCTTGTGCCAGAGGAGTTGTGGGGCTCTCTCAGGGGGCAGACGATATGCTGCCACTATGAGAGGGGAAACGACCTGCCCGACTACTCGCCGCCGTTCAAGATCAAAGGTAAGAAGGGGAAGGGGGCAGTCCAAGAGGGTAGCGAAGAAGGCGATGAGATCGGCGAAGAGTAATGCACCAGCGCCTTTTCTTGATCCGACCGATCGGATATTCGATGCGCCATTCACCTCAAATCGTCGCCCTTGTGCCCAAAAAGGCGTGGGTTGATGGGTATCGGTATTAAAAGCTTATTTCTGACCTGCTATAATTATCTCGGAGGGTATGCGAAATGGCCTCTGACTCGGACGACGAGATCGAGATTATAAAAAAGCGCAAGCTCCTCGAGATGGAGCGCAGGCTCGCAGCAATGAAAAAGACGCAGACTGAGGCGCCAAGGAAGGCCGAGGAAGATCCGCTCTCAATCGTGAAAAAGCGCCTGATCGGGAGGGGACCAGAGGTCTTGGAAGCAGCCCTCTCCCAATACCCCCAGGCAGCAATGGAGGTCGTGAAGTACATCGCCAACCTGTACAGGACGGGCAAGCTCAACGAAGACATACCCGGGGAGGACCTTTACGAGCTCTTCTGCAACTTGGGGATGCCCGTGAGGCTCGAGACCTCGATAACATACATAAAGGACGGGAAGCGCGTCCCTCTCAGCCAGAAGTTCAAGGCCAAGGATGATTGACCCAGTTCGCAGCAAAAAGAAAAATAGGGAAGAATGAAAGCCTATTTTTTGAGGCTCTCGAGCACAAGCTGCGAGAGCGTCTTTATTGGCGGGTAACCCGCCTCCTTGGGCAGGCCGCCCATGTGGTACATGCAGAATGCGCACCCTACACCGACCTCTGCGCCCTTCTCTTTCGCTTCGGACATCAGCATCTCCGCCAGCTTGTTCGCGATATCAGGGTAAAGCGGCTTCACGCCCGCGGGAGCGCCGCAGCAGACTGCCTCCTTCCCGCTCTCTTTGTATTCGACCAGATCGCCGATCCTTCGCAAGACCTCCCTCGGGGGCTGGATCGTCCCGGTCCTCCTGACCAGGGGGCAGGGATCCTTGTAGATTATCCTTTTGCCTTGTGCTGCGCTGGGGCTGATCCTCCCTTCCTTGACAAGCTGATCCAGCAGCTCAGAGATGTGCACGACCTCGTACTCCGGCTTCCTGAACAGCGCAGGGTACACGTTTTTGAAGACATCGTAGCATGAGGGGCACTCGGTGACGACAGTCCTGGCGCCTGTGGACTCGAAGAGCACCGTGTTCTTCTCTGCAAGCTTCTTGGCCTCCTCGAGCATTCCGGTATCTATGAGAAAGAGCCCGCAGCACCACTCTTTCTCCCCGAGGGTTGTGAAATCTAAGCCGGACTTGATCAGAAGCTCCATAGTCGCCTTCGCAGTCTCGGGAAGCTTGATCCCTGACCAGCACCCAGGCACATAGAGGTACTTTGCCTTCTCAGGGGGCTTGAACCCTTCCGGCAGGCATGCGGTGCGCTTCTCGGGAGGCGCCGCCATCGGCGATCCCATCTTTATTATGGCGTCTGCTATCGTCTTGTACTTCTCAGGCACCATGTTCCTTTTCCGCAGCTCTGCCCTCGCAGCCTGGACTACGACAGAGATTGGTATGTCCATCGGGCAGGAGCTGTGGCACCCGTCGCACCTGGTGCACAGGAACAGGGTCTTCAAATCCTCCTCATTGAGATCCTTGCCCTCGAAGAGCGAGATTGCCGCCTCGACCTTGGCCATGGCCCCGTACTTGGGGTTGTTCGTCGCCTTGAAGAAGGGGCACACCTCGACGCAGGCTCCGCAAAGGGTGCATGTAGAAGCAATTTCTGCGATATTCTTTGACATCATATACACCTGTGATTCATTCCTCATACAAACTCTTATCCTTTGGCTGTGAGCGCATCATCCTGCCGGACATGCGTGAGATATATATATTTGACTGCGATATAATTGACTGCTTTTTGCGGGGGGCACACATTGGGAACCGAAGAGTCTAGGGGCGATATGCAGGCAGAGGGCAAGGCCAAGGCTCAGGAGCCCTTGGAAGATCAAAAGGGCAAGGAACTGGAGCGGCTTCAGGAAGAGCTATGCATGTACAAGCAGCAGCTGGGCGCCCTCCAGCGGGAGCTGGATGAGTCCAAGAACAGACTCAAGTACATGCAGGCGGATTGCGAGAACATAAGAAAGCGATCAGAGAGGCAGATGGAGGAAGCAAGGCTCTTCGCCACTATGCCGCTGTTGTGCGACCTGCTCGAGGTTATAGACGAGCTCGAGCTCGCGCTGAGGAGCGCCTCCGGATCAGACCAGAATGGAGCAGTCCTGCAGGGAGTTGAGATGACCCTCAAGAAAATGAAGAAGATCCTGGAGAAGCACGGTGTCTCCCCGATCGAATGCCTCATGAAGCCACTGGATCCAGAGAGGCACATGGTCGTCTCCAAGGAGGAAAGGGATGACCTGGAGGAGCACACGGTTATAGAGGAGATAAGGAAGGGCTATCTCCTAAGGGATCGGGTAATCAGGCCGAGCGTAGTGAAGGTCTCGGTGAAGCCTTCAAGGTCAACAAAACCAAAGGAGGAGAATTGATATGGCATCTAACATACAGCCAGGAGAGAAAATTATAGGAATAGACCTAGGAACAACCAACTCTGCGGCAGCCGTCTTCGAGGGCGGCAAGGCGACTGTAATACCGAGCGCTGAAGGTCCGACTGCTGCAGGGAAGATGTTCCCTTCAGTGGTTGCATTCACCAAGGACGGGCAGCTGCTCGTCGGAGAGCCTGCAAAGAGGCAGGCGGTAGCCAACCCGGAGGGGACTGTATTCGAGATAAAGAGGAAGATGGGCACCGACTACAAAGTCAATATATACGGGAAGGAATACACGCCGCAGCAGATCTCCGCCTTCATTCTGCAGAAGATAAAGAAGGATGCCGAGACATATCTTGGGACAACGATCAAGAAGGCTGTAATCACAGTGCCGGCGCACTTCAACGACAACCAGCGCCAAGCGACTAAGGACGCTGGCGAGATCGCAGGCTTCGAGGTGCTCCGGATCATAAACGAGCCCACGGCTGCGTGCTTGGCCTACGGCGTCGACAAGCTTGACAAGGAGCTCAAGATACTTGTCTTCAGCTTCGGCGGCGGCACGCACGACGTCACGATAATGGACTTCGGAAAGGGCGTATTCCAGGTGCTGTCCACGAGCGGCGACACAGAGACTGGCGGTGCCGACATCGACAAGGCCCTCATGGATTACATCATTGACGAGTTCAAGAGGCAGACCGGTGTCGATCTCAGGGGTGACCGGATGGCAATGGCGAGGCTGAAGGAGGCTGCCGAGAGGGCAAAGATCGAGCTCTCGACGCTCCTCACAACTGACATTGATCTCCCGTTCATCTATGCAGACGCATCTGGACCGAAGAACCTCCACATGACGATAACAAGGGCGAAGCTCGAGGAGCTTGCAGCCCCGATCGTGCAGAAGACCGAGCGCACGATCATGAGGGCGCTCGAAGACGCGAAGCTTACGCCTTCCCAGATCGACAAGATAATCCTCATCGGGGGCACGACCAGGATGCCGCTAGTCCAGCGCTTCGTCGAGAAGATGCTGGGTAAGCCTGCCGAGCGGGGCGTGGACCCGATGGAGTGCGTCGCGATCGGGGCGGCGATACAGGGTGCTGTGCTCTCTGGCGAGGTGAAGGACATCCTGCTCCTTGACGTCACGCCGCTGTCGCTCGGCGTGGAGACCCTAGGGGGCGTCTTCACCAAGATAATCGAGAGGAACACCACCATCCCCACGAGGCGCAGCCAGATCTTCACAACTGCTGCCGACTTCCAGACTGCGGTCACAATTCACGTCCTCCAGGGAGAGCGCGCGATGGCGAAAGACAATGTCTCGCTGGGTATGTTCAACCTCGAGGGCATACCCCCGGCGCCGCGCGGCGTCCCACAGATCGAGGTGACATTCGACATCGACGCGAACGGGATCCTCAATGTCACGGCAAAGGACTTGGGGACGAACAAGGCTGCCTCGATCAGGATAACCGCCTCGACCAAGCTATCGAAGGAGGAGAAGGAAAGGATGATCAAGGAGGCGGAGCAGTTCGCCGAGCTGGACAGGAAGAAGAAGGAGGAGGCCGAGCTCAGGAACAACGCAGACAGCCTGCTCTACACGGCGGAGAAGACAAAGAAGGACCTTGCTGACAAGCTAAAGCCTGAACAGGTGAGCAAGATCGACGCCGCTGTGGCCGCCCTCAAGGAGGCGCTTGCAGGCACTGATGTAGAGAAGATAAAGGCGAAGTCAGAAGAGCTGACAAAGATCTTGCAGGATGTTGGCACCGCCATATACCAGCAGGCTGCAGCCGAGTACCAGCGGCAGCAGGCGCAGTCAGGGGCCCAGCAGGGGCAGCAGCCTCCACAGGGAGGGCAGCAGGCGCAGGATAAGAAAGTCTACGATGCCGACTTCAAGGTCGGCTAACCCTTCCCCATCATTTTTAGGGAAATTGGGCAAAACGCTGAAATACCAACCCCGCAAGCTGAGGATCGGTAGAGATGGCAACAAAAAGGGATTATTACGAGATTCTTGGCGTCCCCAGGGACGCGACGCCTGAGCAGATAAAGGACGCATACCGGAAGCTGGCCCTCCAGTACCATCCGGACAGGAACAAGTCCCCGGACGCTGAGGAGAAGTTCAAGGAGATCTCTGAGGCTTATGCCGTCCTCTCCGATCCTCAGAAGAGGAGCCAGTACGACATGCTCGGCAGAGCCGGGTTCAACCAGCAGTACACCCAGGAGGACATCTTCAGGGGCGCCGATTTCGAGACCATATTCAGGGACTTTGGCTTCGGAGACCTGTTCGAGATGTTCTTCGGCGGGGGCAGGGGGTATGGCGGTTTCGGGAACAGGAGGATGAGGGGCAGCGACCTTGTCTCCGAGGTCAGGATCACCCTTGAAGAAGCCCTGAAGGGGACTGAAAAGGAGATCGAGATAACTAGGAGCGAGGCGTGCAGGCAGTGCTCAGGGTCCGGGGCAGCCCCTGGCTCTTCGCCGAGGACATGCGCAAGCTGCGGCGGGACGGGGCAAGTCCAGCGCGTCCACTCGAGCGGTTTTGCAAGGTTTGTCCAGATAACCTCCTGCCCCACGTGCAAGGGATCTGGATCAATAATCGAAAAGCCATGCAGCGCCTGCAAGGGATCCGGTGTTGCCAAGGTCAGGAGGCGGATCACGGTCAGGATCCCGCCCGGGGCGGAGGACGGGATGCAGCTGAGGCTGAGGGGCGAGGGAGATGCATCCCTTAACGGTGGCGCACCCGGGGACCTCTACGTCAATGTTACAGTAATCCCGGATCCGCGTTTCAGGAGGGAAGGCCCGGATCTCTACTATGACCTCAAGATAGGCTTCCCTCAGGCCGCGCTTGGGGCCGAGGTGACCGTACCGACGCTTGAAGGTCCTGTGCAGATGGCCATCAACCCGGGGACTCAGCCTGGCACAATCCTCCGCCTCAAAGGCAAGGGTCTGCCCAAGCTCGACGGCTTCGGGAGAGGCGACCAGTTCGTCGTTGTCAATGTGGCAGTCCCAGATAGGCTCACGCCGAGGCAGAGGGAGCTCCTGAAGGAGCTGGCAAAGGAATTCGAACAGCCCCTCAAGGAGAAGAGGAGGTTCGGATTTTAGCACCGCCTGGATCAAACCGTACCATTCGAAAAGGTGCAATGCTTTAATACCACCTTGATGGAATTTATCGGGTCTGATCAGCATGCCTGATAGCATACTTTACTGGAAGGGGTGCATGTCGCGCCTCAGGACGAAGAGCATCTCTGATTCGACTATGGAA
>Ga0315298_1000959_pt1 | contig 54755 bp, 55 predicted proteins | sample WHS_1_MG_FD_203077 | JGI IMG/M metagenome (GOLD analysis project Ga0315298, IMG submission 203077) | Extremophilic microbial mat communities from Washburn Hot Springs, YNP, Wyoming, USA - WHS_1_MG | ecosystem: Environmental > Aquatic > Thermal springs > Hot (42-90C) | place: USA: Wyoming... | reverse complement strand
AGTGAACAGGTGGCCAATGACTTCCTGCAACTGGTGCGCTACGGACTGCGCAGCGCCGATGATCCACATATCGTGGCGTCGGTCAAAGTCATGGACGGCGTGCTCAAGACCGATACCCCAAGCGGCCCGGTCTGGCACCGCTACAACGGAGATGGTTACGGCGAGCACGCCGATGGCAGCCCATTCGATGGCACTGGCATCGGCCGTGGTTGGCCCTTGCTGGTAGGTGAACGGGGTCATTACGCCCTCGCCGCCGGGGAAGATGCCTTGCCCTACATCAACGCCATGGTGGCCATGACCGGCAAGGGTGGCTTGCTCCCCGAACAAGTCTGGGATGCGGCACCCATACCCGAAAAGGGCTTGTTTCCCGGCCACCCCGCGGCTCGGCCATGCCTTTGGTCTGAGCCCATGGCGAGTTCGTCAAACTCTGCCATAGCGCTGTGCGGGGTACGCCGATAGATCGTCCGGCGAATACCTGGAAGCGCTATCAGGGTAAGGTTCCGAAAATTGACTATCGGCTCTGGCGCCTGCGCCAGCGGCCGCGTCAACTGCTCGCCGGACAAGAACTGCGGGTGTTATTGCAGGCGCCCTTCACCCTGCATTGGGGCATCAATGGCTGGCAATCGGTGCAGGACACCGACTCGGAAGACTGGGGCCTCGGCCATGTCGTCCTCTTGCCGGTGCAAAAATTATCGGTCGGAAACAGCGTGCAGTTCGCCATCCAGAAGCAAGACGGGAAGGCTATGGCGCCGCCTCCGGCACAGCGTTCAGACTCTCCACGTAATCCCTCATCACCTGGTCTGCCACTGTCGTGCGCAATGCCACAAAAAGTATAACCAGACTAAATGCAGCAAGTACCGCCATATCCCAGAAAAAAGGTAAAAGGCCTCTGCCACCAAGATTTTGCGGACCAAGGTAGCTACAGATCCACAAACCCGCAAAATAGGGTAACACCCACCACGCATAGCGCCATCCCAGGCTTTGGGCTCGGCGCTCTTTGGCGAGGACGTAATGGTAAACCAAAAAAACCACCATCAAGATGGTCAGCGCGCTGAAGGTGAAACTCAGGGTGTCGAGCCCGGCCCAGAAGATAATCCAATTGGCCACCACAAAAGCTGCCGGGGCGAGAATTTCCGCACCGCGAAGACGAAAAGGGCGCACGGCATCAGGCATGGCGCGACGCAACTGCAAGAGTACGATCGGTCCCAGACTATAAGAAAGCACGGTCACCGAAGAAATGTATCCCACCAGCTTTTGCCAGGAAGGAAAGGGGAAGAAAAAGAGCGCACCAACCGCATATACTGTCAACAGAGCGATCCAGGGCACACCACGATCGTTAATCCGCGCCAGCCCTCGCGGCGCACTGCCCATTTCTCCTACCGCCATGGTAATACGCGCCGATGAAGTGGTGTAAATGAAGGCGGTACCCGCTGGCGACACCAGGGCATCCACATAGAGGATGACACCCCACCAGGCGGCGCCTACGGCTGCGGCCAATGCCGCAAAGGGTCCAGTAAGCCCGGCGAAAGCCAGGTGCGACCATCCCCCATGCGCCAGATCAGCAGGGTTCACCGCCATCAGAAACGCAAACTGCAAGCCCTCATACAGCATGGTGCCAATCAGCACCGAACCGATAACCGCTATGGGAATACTGCGCCCGGGATTCCGGCTCTCCCCCGCCAGATCGATCGCCTGCCGGAATCCGAAAAAAGAAAAGATAATTCCAGCACTGGCCACGGCAGTGAACATGCCCTCCAGGCTCCCCTGGGAATGATGCAATTGCAGGTTCTCAGGATGCCAGGAAAAACTCAACAAGACGCAGACAGTGGCAGCCGGGATAATCAGCTTCCACCAGGTCGCGGCACTATTAAGCAACAGCACCCAGCGAATCACCAGAAAATTGAGAAAGACAAAAACACCCAGCAGCAAAATGGCGACGACAAAACCCCGGTCGCTGAGCACGCCCGCTTCACCGGCGAGAAAACCCGGCAGATAATTATTTGCGTAAGTGATCACCGCCGTCACTTCGACCGGCGCGATGGAGACGTAGGAAAAAAACAGAATCCAACTCCAGATGCGGCCTAACAACGGCCCATTGCCCAGATGACTGATATGGACAACAGAACCACTGCGCGGAATCATTGGCCCCAATTCGGCGTACACCAGCGCCAACAATAAGATAGCCGTCGCCCCCACCGCCCAGGACCCCAGACTCAAGGGCCCCGCCTGCTGCGCCGCATGCAGTGGCCCAAACAACCAGCCGGAACCCACTATGGCCCCCAGGCTCGCATAAAGTAGCCCGATCGTCCCCCCTTCCCGCCGCAAATGGCCTGCCGCCATGCCAGAGCTCCCTTTTGAATAGTCTGTGTAAATACCGGTTCTCAGAGGGAGTGTAATGCAATCCTGCAAATCGCCCAATGGCACCACATTTGTTGTGTCGGCCTGCCCATGGTACAACTAAAACATATTGAACCAATAAACGCTGCTTACCTGGCAAAGGAGAAACGGAGATTGGCAGTTCGCAAAAAAAAGCAAGCCAAATCCGGGCGTGGTCGGTGGGTGAGCTTCGGCATCCTGGCGGTCTTGCTCGCCGCCGTCGCCGTGGGTATTGCCCTTAATCTGCCGGTTCATCTGCGCAGAATCAGCCCGCCAGCTGTGACACCGAACCCGGCAGCACCAACGCCTACCCGACGCAACATCGACCTTGGGTCTTATGGCGTCACCGTCACAGACCATGCAGGAAAAATCAAAGCCCTCACTATTCACCCAGTGGCTATCATGCAGGGCAATGGTCCCTGGCAGAACCTTCACCCTTTACAGCGCCAGCTTGACGCACGTATCGCCAACCCCTTCATGGCCTTTCCGGATTTGGCCAGGGTCACCACTTCCACCACCGCCCAATCCGCACTGGAGCAACAAATTCTGCAAAACATTGCACCGCTGCTGAAGAGCGCGGAACCAGGCTGGAAAATCATCGGAATACAGTTACGCCCGGCGCTGCAATCTCCACCCCCTGGAGATGCGTGACAAGAAAAAAGGTTTGAAATGAAATATCTGGGCCGCCTGAATCCCCATGATCCGCTTTACACATATCTGCAAGAGCAAATATATCCACAGCTACTCACAGAAGAACGCGCCCATCAGTTTCGGGTATTTCAGCTTCCGGCATCCAATGAGGTTTTTCTCTACGAGGAAACCCATTCACAGCGGAAAGTCATCGGTAAGTTTTTCAACCGAATCGGGAAAGATCCACAACAGGCCTGGGAGCTGGCTCATAACGAATGGCAGCATATGCATACGTTGCGCGACTTGGGTCTCAAAATCGAGCGGCTGTATATTCCGCAACCCCTGGGGATTTCACAGGCTATGAACAGCGTCCTCATCGAGGAATACTGTCCTGGGCAATCGCTCTCCAGCGTCATTGAAGAAAGCATTGAACGCAACGACGCAAAGTTATTATATGCACGACTGACGGATCTTGCCTATTTCCTTGCCAAATTACATAACTGGACTGCGCGCTCTGAAACAGTGCGTTTTGATGCTCATTTTGCTTATTTCGACAAGATCATGGGACGCTTGCAAAGACGCCACCGGATAGCTGCCCGTCAGACCGACGAACTTTATCATTGCCGGGAGCGCTGGCAGCAGATGGGCAGTATGTGGGCAGATCGGCAAGTCCTGATCCATGGCGATGCCACGCCCTCCAATTTTCTCTTCGCCCCGCACCGGCGCACCATCGCCATTGATCTTGAACGTATGCAGTTTGCCGATCGCGCGTATGACCTCGGCATGATTGCCGGGGAAATAAAACATCATTTCATGCGCACCACCCATCATGGAGAACATGCCGAACCATTTATCGGTCATTTTCTCTGGGAATACAGCACCCACTTTCCGGATCGCCATGCGGCTTTTGCATCGATTACTGAGCGAACACCTTTTTATATGGGCATGACCCTGTTACGCATCGCCCGTAATTCCTGGCTTGACTGGCGCTACAGCCAAGTCCTGGTCCACGAAGCCGTTCACATTTTGCGGAGGTAACGCCATGTCCATACGCGCCGTCTGTTTAGATCTTTATGGCACCATGATCAACATTGAAACCAATGAGGAAATGGAAGAGGTTTATCGCGGCATTTCCCATTACCTCACGTATCACCGGGTCTTTATGAATCGGCGAGAGGTTCGGGAACGCTACTTCGCCATCATGAAGGAGAAAAAACGCCAATCCACTGAACGATATCCGGAAATAGACGTCGAGGCGATCTGGCACACCTTGCTCATCCAGGAGAACAGCAAACCTGTCAAGGGTCGGGAAAGGCTGGCGAAAGAGTTGGCACGCCTGCACCGTGGCCTCTCCCGTACCCGCTTGGAGCGTTACGATGGCATCAAGCGCACACTGAAAAGTCTGCAGGAAACCTACCGGCTGGCCACCATTTCTGACGCGCAACGCTGCTTCGCCCTCCCCGAAATGCGCGCGATGGGTATTAAGAAATATTTTGATATACGGATTATTTCCGGTGACTATGGTTATCGCAAACCAGACTCCCGATTATTCACCATGGCCGCAGAGCAATTGGAAGTGGCTCCCCATGAAGCCATTTATGTCGGCAATGACATGTATCGGGATATTTACGGCGCCCAGCAGGCGGGGATGAAAACCATCTTTGTGGATTCCAATCAGGGCAGCAAATCCTATAACGATGTGGCGCCCGATTATTATGCGCGGGACTTTTATCAAGTGCTGGATGGCGTCGGGTTTCTCGCACAAAAGCATGCGGATGACGATGACTGATTACCGTTTTATCCGCGCCGCAAAAGCGCGTGGCATCTTCCCTTGAACATGGTCATTTTGACACCTCCAGATCGCCAAATCGGTATCCAATCCCTTTTTCGGTCACCAGATATTGTGGCATTCCGGGGTCATCCTCAATCTTTTCCCGCAATCGTTTGATATATAACCTTACATAGTGGGCCTGATCGCTGCTGTGCTCTCCCCACACTGCACCGAGGATTCGTCGATACGACAATATCCGTCCCTGATTCATCACAAAAAGGTGAAACAGTTGATATTCCTTGGGCGTCATTGGAACGGGTACCCCGCCCTTGCGCACTGTATGGGTGAGATCATCCAATTCCAAAACGCCAATGACCCAATGGGAAGATTCCGCGGATGAACCTGCCGGACGCCGCCGCAAATGTGCACGCAAGCGTGCGAATAATTCGCCAATGGTAAACGGCTTGGTCAGATAGTCGTCGGCACCACCGTCGAGGGCCAGCACCTTGTCAGCCTCGCTGCCGCGCGCCGAGATGACGATGATCAACGCCTGTTCCCCTCCATGGTCGCGTAATCGATGGATCAATCCCTGTCCATCCCCATCCGGCAAAGCAAGGTCCAGCAGAATCAGGGCAAACGGCCGACCTTCCTGGACTTGCCGTTTTTCCCAAGCCTTCCAGGCATCTTTCAGCGTGGTTGCCCAGTGCAAGCGATACCCCGGTTCGCGGTCCATCGCCGCCTGTAGAAACCCGCCAATACTTGGGTCATCCTCCACCAGCAGGATATCCATATCGCCTTCGTGTATGGTCGTCATGGCTTAGTCTCCGTCAGGTGGCATAGGTGGCTCAGTCTCCCGAGGTACGGAAAAACAAAACACCGCACCACGCACTGCGACCCGGTTACGCACCCAAATGCGTCCCCCATGCAGTTCAATAATCGCAGCGCAAATCGCTAAACCTAGTCCGCTTCCACCCAACCCGACAGGGGGTTTGATCTGGCTGAAACGGGTGAATATTTCCTCTTCGCGACCGGGTGGTACGCCAAAACCGTGATCAATGACGCAAACGATAATCTCGGCATCGTTCGCATAGGCTTCTAATTCGATAGCGCGGTCGCTCGGGCTATATTTACAAGCATTTTCCAAGAGATTAGTGAGCACTTGCACCATGAGTTGCGGATCCACGCGGAACAACGGCAAGTCTTTGGATATCCGCGTCTGAAAAGGACGATCGGTGCATACTGCCTTAACCTGATCGCGCGCGCTGACCAACAGGTCTTCCAGAGGAACCCATTCTTTTTTGATGTTGAGTCGCCCGGACTGCAATGCGGCCATGTGTAGAATGCGGTCCACGGTGTGTTCCATCTTTTGGGTTTGCTCACGGATGTTCTCCAGAAGATCGTGCTCATCGGCAGTCAAACCCTGCGCATTGCGCTGCAGCGTCGTCGCCGTACCCAGCACGCCGGCCAAAGGCGTCCGAAGGTCATGGGAAACGGCGCCTAAAAGTGCATTTTGCAATTGTTCGACCCGCAAACGGACATCCGCTTCAGTACGTTGCAGAGAGGCTTGCGCCGAATCCAGCGCCACCGCGATGAGTCGCGCCACCGTTTCGAGAAAGCGCAACCAGTCTGCAGGAGCCCGACGCAGGTCGAGATCCGACAGCATCATGACCCCCAGCGCACGCTCGCCGGACAGCATGGGCATAAACAGTGCCGGAATATCCGCCAACGTGTCGGTGCTCATCCCGGCATTTTTTTTATTCAGAAAGCTCCACCGGGCAGCGGCCCGCAGGTTGCGTTGTGGGGCTTCCAGTTCGGTGGACGCTGGAAACATCTGCAAAGGACTCCCCGCGTTGTCCGCCAGTGGTAACCAGAATGCGACCGAAATACCCAGAGTCTGGTGCAATTTCTCGATGCTGGCGTTGAGAATCCCTTCGACACCACGGGCACTGCTGAGCGCCTGAACCAATTGATAGAGATTGCGGGCGCGTCGCTCGCGGATCCGGGCCATGAGTTCCTGTTCGCGGGATCGCGCCACCAGTTGACTGATGAGCAGGATCAGAGAGAGGATCAGCGCAAAGTAAGCAAGCGAGCCCACCGTGGTTGGCAAACCGCGATCCAATCCAAACGAGTAGTAACTGACCACGGCGGCAATGAATGTGATGAGGGAGGGCCAGCGGCCGTACATCAGGGCGGTACCCACCGCGCCCAGCATGTAGAGCATGAAGATCCCGGCAAAACCCAGGTAAGCCCCCAGAGACCAGGCTAGGCCACTTAAAGCGAGACCAGTTACCCCGCTGATCACAAAGGCGCGATTCCGGGTACGACGTCGCAAGGGCGTGTCCACGATGCCGAGATATTGTTGATTCCGCAGGCGGCGATCTTCGGTAACGGCTTTTTTAACCGGTAACGGGTGAATCACCACATCAATGTCGCGCTCGCTGTTCAATAGATGCGCCGTCAAGGAACCGGGCCACCACCAAAGGAATTTACGCAAACCCTGCGTCTGTCCCAGTACAACCTGGGTGACATCGCGCAGCCGCGCATAAGCCAAAACCTCCGCGCCGATATTTACTCCGGTCAACCGTGCGGTTTCAGCACCCAAGCTTTCCGCAAGATGCAGGTGGTTCCATATCCATGCCTGGGTCTGAGGTTTCTGCAGCAGGCCGTGTGGGGTGTCCACATGAATCACCAGCCAGTCGGCCCGTTGAGCGGTCGCCAGATGATAAGCCGCGCGCACCAGATGCTCATCTTCCGGGCGGCCGCTCACGGCTACCAATAAACGATCCCGGCTACCGCCACGCCGCCCCTCTTCCGGATTCTGTTGATGAAACTGTCGCAACTCCAGATCAACCCGGTCCGCTGCCAGTCGCAGTGCCAATTGCCTCAGGGCGATAAGGTTACCCTTACGAAAAAAATGCGTCATCGCGCGCTGACCGCGTTCGCCCAGGTACACCTTGCCCTCCTTGAGCCGTTGCAAGAGATCCTCGTCACTGATATCTACCAGAATCACTTCATCGGCCTGCTGGATGATCCGATCCGGCAGGGTCTCCTGAACCTGTACCCCGGTAATCTGCCGGACGACTTCGTGAACGCTCTCCAGGTGCTGAACATTCACGGTGGTCGCTACGGAAAGCCCCGCGTCCAGCAGTTCTTCCAAATCCTGCCAGCGCTTCTTGTGGCGGGAGCCGGGAGCGTTGCTGTGGGCCAACTCGTCCAGCAGGAGCAGGCTAGGACGGCGGGCTAGGGCCGCATCCAGGTCAAACTCTTCAAGCACAACATTTTTATATGGAATATACACTCGTGGTAACACTGGCAGGGCATCGGCCAACGCCTGGGTTTCACTGCGCTGATGGGTTTCGACGACGCCCACTAAAACGTCCACCCCCTTGGCCATCTCCTGCTGCCCGTAACGTAGCATGGCGTAGGTCTTCCCGACGCCCGGGGCGGCACCGAAAAAAACCTTGAAGCGTCCACGCTGGCACGTCTGTTCCTCCAGTTGCACCTGTGCCAACAGGGCATCCGGATCAGGTCGTCCGTCTTCGTGATCTTCAGTGGACATCTGTTATTACCAAGTATCGGATACCACCGTCCATAAAACTCCCTCTTTGCCCGCGTTTGAGCATAGGCCAAAGCCCGGCCATTACCAAGCGGGTTAACGCCTTCGTTATCCGTAATGCCTGATATTTACTCATAACTATACATTTTATATATAATTTATAGATGATTTATATGGAATTTATAGATGCAATATTGCTAGGTTTTCATGTGCGCATATTATGATTGTGTGCGAGCTCTGGGCCCGTGTTCACGCAGGAGATTGGCATGGAACTTGTGTACTTATTTATTATTATCGGTTTTTTCCTGACATCCATAGGGCTCGTTGAACTATTGGATCGCCTGAGGAGGATAAAATGAACGCGTTCGTGTGGATAGGCCTCGGATTGGGCATCATGCTCTTCATCTATCTTTTGGTATTTCTGATCAATCCGGAGCGGTTCCTATGATATCCACCATCATACTGACGGCTGCGGTTCTGTCGTTGACCATTCTGCTGGCATTACCTCTAGGTCGCTATATGCATCGCGTTTACTCTGGCGATCGGTTCTGGGCGACACACCTGATGGGTCCCGTGGAGCAGGGACTGTACCGCATCACCGGAGTTTCTGCGAGCGAGGAAATGGGTTGGAAGCGCTACGCCATCGCCCTGTTGACCTTTAACCTGATCGGTGGCGTTTTTCTCTATGCATTGTTGTCGACGCAAGGTGCGCTGCCCCTCGATCCTTTACATTTCGGTGGCGTCCCAAGTGCTTCCGCATTCAATACTGCAGTCAGCTTTACCACCAATACCAATTGGCAGGATTACTCCGGTGGCTCCACGATGAGTTACCTCTCGCAGATGCTGGGCCTGACCGTGCAGAATTTCCTCTCGGCGGCGACGGGAATCACCATCGTCCTGCCCATCATTCGCGCTATCGTCCGCCATAAAACCAAGGATCTCGGAAATTTTTGGGTCGACATGACCCGCACCGTTCTCTACGTGCTGCTTCCCCTCTCTGCGCTCTTTGCATTGATTCTTATGGAACAGGGCGTGGTCCAAACTCTCACCGGCGAGGTGCGGGCAGATCTTGTTGCACCCTTTGTATCCGGCGGTAAAACCATTCTTCATCAGATAATGCATGTGGGACCAGTGGCCTCGCAAGAAGCCATCATGATGCTCGGCAACAATGGCGGTGGCTTTTTCAACATGAACGATGCCCACCCTTTCGAAAACCCCACCGCTCTTACCAACTTTCTAGAATCCCTGGCCATGATTCTCATCCCCTCCGCACTCGTGTTCATGTTCGGGCATATGGCCAAGGCCAGGCGCACGGCGTGGGCCATCCTGATTTCCATGCTGGTGCTCTTTGTCCCCCTGACCCTCGTAAGTCAGCACTATGAACTGGCTGGGAACCCCGTCCTGACCCAGTTGGGGATCACCCAGGCCAACACCGCGAGCCTTGCCGGTGGTGGCAATATGGAGGGGGTAGAAGACCGTATCGGTGCCGGCGCGACCGCGCTGTTTGCAACGCTGGCTACCGCGACCTCGACGGGAGCCGCTAACGGCGCCTACGACTCCCTCATGCCGTTGTCAGGCGGGGTAAACCTTTTCATGATGCAATTGGGTGAGGTCGTGTTTGGCGGCGTTGGCTCAGGGCTCGCCACTTTTCTCGCCTTCATGATTTTTGCCGTTTTTCTGGGCGGTCTCATGGTGGGACGCACACCGGAGTTTCTCGGCAAGAAGATTGAATCCTTTGAAATAAAAATGGCCTCATTATCCATTCTGGTCATGCCGTTGCTGGTGCTGATCGGCACTGCCCTTGCCGTCACTACGGCAGCGGGGCGGGCAGGTGTATTCAATCCCGGCGCGCACGGTTTCAGCGAGGTGCTCTATGCCGTAACGAGTCCGGCCAACAACAATGGCAGCGCATTCGGCGGTCTGAGCAGCGACACCCGATTCTACAACCTGCTCACCGGCATGTGCATATTGCTGGGCCGGTACTGGACCTATCTGCCGTTGCTGGCACTGGCAGGTGCCCTGGTCGAGAAAAAGAAAATCCCCGCTGGATCGGGAACATTGACGACTTACACGCCTATTTTCATCGGTCTGACGGTTGGCGTCATTCTTCTGGTTGGCGCGCTCAACTTCTTTCCGGCTCTGGCGCTGGGGCCGGTTGCGGAGCAGCTGGCGCCCCTTGGCACCCTGACTCACTGAGGAATCATATCCATGGAATCTACCCACCATAAACATGCGACATCTCCAATCAACTGGAAGGACCAGAGTCGGGATGCGCTGTGGGACAGCTTCAGCATGCTCTCCCCGCGTCGCCAGTGGCGCAATCCGGTGATGTTCGTCGTCTACATCGGCTCCTGGCTGCTGCTGGCCCTCTTTTTTCATGACCTGATCGCACATAACCGGGAAGCGCCGTTTACCGGCATGATCGACCTCTGGCTCTGGCTCACGCTGATTTTTGCCAATTATGCGGAAGCACTGGCCGAGCGCCAGGGCGAGGCTCAGGCCAATAGCCTGCGGCAGAGCCGACAGGAAATTACGGCCAAAAAGCTGCCAAAACCGTTACACGAGGCGAGTTATAAGGAGGTTCCCGGCGCGAGTCTGCGCAACGGTGACTTTGTTCTGATAGAAGCAGGAGACCTCGTGCCCACGGATGGCGAGGCTGTGCTAGGGGTCGCGGCCGTCGATGAAAGCGCCATCACGGGCGAAAGCGCGCCCGTGATCCGCGAAAGCGGTGGTGATCGTAGCGCGGTCACCGGTGGCACCAGGGTAATCTCGGACTGGCTCATCATCCGGGTGACACAGGAGGCCGGTAACACCTTCCTCGACAAAATGATCGCCATGGTGGAGGGCGCGGCGCGGCGCAAAACCCCCAACGAAATCGCCCTGAGCATTCTGCTGGTGGTATTGACGCTGGTCTTTCTGGCAGTCACGGTTACCCTGTATCCCTTTTCCTGGTATAGCGTGCATTATGCCAGCCACTCTGGATCAGTGATCAGCTTGACGGTGCTGGTCGCCTTGCTGGTCTGCCTGATTCCCACCACCATCGGAGCACTGTTACCCGCCATCGGCATCGCCGGCATCGTGCGATTGTTACAATCCAATGTGGTGGCGACTTCCGGGCGCGCCATCGAAGCGGCGGGGGACGTGGATGTGCTGCTCCTCGATAAAACCGGCACCATTACCTACGGCAACCGATCCGCAGCGGCGTTTTACCCCGTTTTTGCGGTCACTCAGGAAACCCTTGCGCAGGCGGCCCGCCGTGCCTCTTTGGCCGATGAGACGCCGGAGGGCAAAAGTATCGTGACCCTTGCTGAAAAACATTACCCGCAAAGCCGGGAGATATTGCCGCCCGATGCCAAGCTGATCGCCTTTAGCGCCGAGACGCGCATGAGTGGAGTGGACTGGGATGGGCAGCGTTTGCGTAAGGGAGCTCCCGACGCCATGAAGCTATGGGTTCGGTCGCTGGGAGGAACCTGGCCAGCGGAACTGGATGCCGAGGTGCAGAAAATCGCCAGTGGCGGTGCGACACCACTGGCCGTATGTTCCGGCGCCGAGGTGTTGGGGGCCATCGAGTTGCGGGACATTGTCAAAGCCGACATCAAATCGCGCTTTGCCGAATTGCGAGAGATGGGTATCCGCACGATCATGGTGACCGGCGACAATCCGTTGACCGCCGCCGCCATTGCCGCCGAGGCCGGGGTCGATGACTATCTCGCGGAGGCCAAACCGGAAACCAAGCTCGCGCGCATCCGCGAGTATCAGAATGAGGGCTACATGGTCGCGATGACCGGGGACGGCACCAATGACTCGCCGGCCCTGGCCCAGGCCGATGTCGGTCTCTGCATGGCCAGTGGTACTCAGGCGGCGCGCGAAGCCTCCAACATGGTCGACCTGGACTCCAACCCCACCAAACTGCTGGAGATCGTCCAAATCGGCAAACAACTGCTGATGACCCGCGGCGCCCTCACCACCTTTAGCGTGGCGAACGATGTGGCCAAATACTTCGCCATCATCCCGGCGGCGTTTGTATCGACTTATCCCCAATTAGGCGCGCTGAACATCATGGGCTTGAGTTCGCCTGCCCATGCCATCATGGCGGCGGTCATTTTTAACGCCCTCATCATCCCCTTTTTGATTCCGCTGGCCCTCAAGGGCATCAAGTTCCGCGCGGACTCGGCGCAGCACATTCTTCGCCGCAACGTGTGGATCTATGGATTGGGCGGCATTATTGCGCCATTTATCTTTATCAAGCTGATCGACATGCTGCTGGTTGTACTGTAGGAGAATGACACCATGATCAAAGACATCAAAACCGCGCTGTTGCTGTTCCTGGTTCTGGCCGTGATGACCGGTCTGATCTATCCCCTGGCGATGACGGGTATCGGCCAGGTGGTGTTTCCCCACCAGGCCAATGGTTCACTCATTCGCCAGCATGGACGGGTCGTGGGTTCTAGCCTCATCGGCCAGTATTTCCGTGAAGCGCGGTACTTCTGGAGCCGTCCTTCGGCAACTTCACCGATGCCTTACAACGGGGCGGGGTCCAGTGCCTCCAATCTGGGCCCGAACAATCCGGTTCTGGCACAGCATGTGGCGGCGCGGATCAAGGCCCTTCAAGCCGCGGACCCTGCCGAGAAAGGCCCGGTTCCGGTGGATCTCGTGACGTCTTCCGCGAGTGGTCTGGACCCGGATATCAGCGTTGCTGCGGCGCTCTACCAAATCTCGCGCATTGCGCAGGCTGGCGGTATCAACACCGTGACCTTGCGCCATCTGGTCCAGCAAAACACGACGCAACCATTGCTGGGCTTCATCGGCGAACCGGTGGTCAATGTCGTGAAACTCAACCTCGCGTTGCATGAGCGATATGTCACCGCGCAGGTGGCAACGGGCTCCCTCACGACAAGATAAAAACCAAAGTGATCGGCAGTGATGAGCGATCGGATGCCGTCATAACGCAATGCTTTATGACACAACATCTTCTATTCTTTCTATTCTATTGGCCCAACGCAGAAACCATACCGGGGATAGCCTTCGTCAAAGGACGTGTATCCGTATCCGCTGAGAGTACCAGCATCAGGATCGCCTCCGCTCCCACCGGCACAAAGAGTGCCGTATGCCTGCCACAGCGAATGCTGATCTCTTGTGCCGGGCAATCGGCAAGACCAGAACTGATATGCTCCGCAAGACGCATAACGGCAGCCCCGGCGATACCAATAAGACTCTGGTCCGCTATCGTTTCTCCCTTCTGAAAAATCACCGCCCCTTCGCTGGAGATCAGCGCGGCACCTTGTATTTCTGGCGACATGGCGTCTAGCTGCGCATTGAGATCGTCAAACATGTCCTGATTCAAGATGCACCTCCTTCAGAGATTCTCGGGAATAGGAAACTGAAAGTCCTTCTGGGTCAACAGATCAGGTCCCGATTCCAGCCCCTCGAACCAGTCGAGGAAAGCCGTGACCGTCTCCCGTCCTTTAAAGGATGCGCCGTGCTGCGGCACAATCCACTCGATATCCATACCCCGTACCATATTGGTCCAGAGTCTGCAGACTTTCTGGCCTCCCATATAACGACGGTGGAAGCCATCCATGCCAGACCCAGCGCGATGCGCCTGGAAGGCCTCTGTACCTTCGATCACCTTGGAGGCATCATGCCCACTGACCAGGTTGGCACCCAGATCTCCGGAGAACAGAATCTTGCTCACCGGATCGTAAACCTGGAAATTGCCCACCGAATGCATGTAATGCGCGGGCACGACAAAGAGTGCCTGCCCCGCCAGATTGACTCTCATGCCCTGCGGCGGAATGCCGATGACCCGCCCTGCGGTCATCCCCTTCGAGCAAAAATGCGGCAGGAAACGGGTCCATTCATTGGCGATGAGGATCTTCGCATCGGTGATCAGCAGCCAACCGTTGGCAGAGGCAACAATATCCGGGTCCTCGTGAGAGGCAAATACATAATCGAGATGCGCCGGCAGGAAATAGCTCGCCATCTCTGCCAGCAAGTTCTTGTATGTGAGGTTACCGCCGGGATCGAGCAGCATCCCTTCCCCATTATTGACAATAAGGAATTGATTGGCCTGAATCCCCTCGCCCTCCACCAGATCGGTGAAGGCAATGCATTTATGCGTTCCGTCGTCATACAGCAACTGTGGCATTATGGGCTCCTATGCAGGTGATACCGGCCCTGCCATTAAGCAGGGCAACAGAATTAAAACGCTATAAATATAACAGCATTATTTCATACTATTGTTCTTTAAGCACACTATCAAAAAGCGACCCCGCACAGCAACCCGTCTGGGTGGTTTTTTCACCCAGACGGGAATCCTGATGGATGAGATTGGGCCTGTCGGGCTGAGTGCCGGGGCTTGGCCATGCTTGCATAGCGGCGATACCTCTTTTACAATGCGGCTCATTCAGTTGAGCTGAATCAGCGCAGCGCGAATCAGAACGCTCCCTCCATCAGGAGGTTTGGGTACGACAGGTCTCCTGATCGTGCCTTTTTTATTTTGAACTGCCACTTTTTCAGAGGTCGTGGAATTTATGGGTGAGATAACGAGGGCGCTCATCAGCGTTTCCGACAAACGGGGCATCGTGGAATTTGCCCGGCGGCTGCAGGATTTCGGCGTGGAAATACTCTCTACCGGCGGCACCGCCAAGGTCTTGATGGCCGATGGTGTCGCGGTGCAAGAAGTGAGCGACTACACCGGCTTCCCGGAACTGCTGGAGGGCCGCCTCAAAACCCTGCACCCTAAAATCCACGGCGGGCTGCTGGCGAAGCGCGGCAACAGTAGTCACGTCCGGCAAATGGCCGAACATGGCATTCCCGCCATCGATCTCCTCTGCGTCAATCTTTATCCCTTTGCCGAGACTGTCGCCAGTACCGATTGCACGCTGGAAGAAGCCATCGAAAACATCGACATCGGTGGCCCGACCATGCTCCGTGCGGCGGCAAAGAACTGGGAGAACGTCACCGTCCTCGTCGACCCCGATGACTATCCCGCCGTACTGCAGGAGATGGAACAGAGTTACGGCGGCATCGGTGCCAGCACCCGCTTCCGTCTGGCTACCAAGGTCTTCGCCCACACCACGCAATATGACGGCGCTATCGCCAACTATCTTTCCAGATTCAATCCCGATGGCAGCCAGACAATCTTCCCGCAGACCCTGTCCTTGCAATTTGAAAAGGTCCAGGACCTGCGCTACGGTGAAAACCCCCATCAGACCGCGTCCTTCTACCGCGACGGCAGCGGCGGCGGACTGGCGAACGCCCGTCAATTGCAAGGCAAGGAGTTGTCTTACAATAACATCGGGGACGGTGATGCCGCCGTCGCGCTGGTGATGGAATTTGCCGAACCCGCCTGTTGCGTGGTGAAGCACGGTAATCCCTGCGGCGTAGCCGTGGGACTGGATCTGCTCAGTGCCTATCAGCGCGCGTGGGCCGGCGATCCGGTATCCGCCTTTGGTGGCATCATCGCCTGTAACCGGCCGCTGGATGCCCAAACCGCTGAACTCGTGAGCGGCCAATTTGTCGAGATGGTGCTGGCGCCCACTATTTCGCCCGACGCCCGGCCCATTCTGGCCAAAAAGAAAAACCTGCGCGTACTCGCCTTCGACGATGGTCGCGCCTGGCGGCGGGCAGGCTGGGATTACAAACGCGTGCGCGGCGGCCTGCTGGTACAGGACTTTGACCAGAGCATCGAAGCGGAAGCGGACTGGAAAGTGGTCTCGGAACGCGCGCCGACGACACAGGAGGCCCGTGACTTGGCCTTTGTCTGGCGGGTCGGCAAATACGTGCGCTCCAACGCCATTGTCTATGGCCGCGAAGGCCAAACCATCGGCATCGGTGCGGGGCAGATGAGCCGAGTAGACGCAGCCAGGTGCGGCGCGGCCAAGGCCTTGGAACTAGGCTTCGATCTGCGCGGCGCGGCGCTGGCTTCTGACGCCTTTTTCCCTTTCCGCGATGGGGTCGATGCGGCGGCGGCGGCGGGCGTAAAGGTGATTATCCAACCCGGCGGCTCCATCCGTGATGAAGAAGTCATCGCCAGCGCCAATGAACACGGCATCGCCATGGTCTTTACCGGCGTGCGCCATTTCCGGCATGGTTGAGGAGGGGACGCAGATGATGGATGCAAAAGTCATGGTCCTCGGCGGTGGCGGACGCGAACATGCCATCGCCTGGAAACTGGCCCAGTCAGCGGTAGTGGCGAAGGTCTACTGCGTGCCCGGCAATCCCGGTACGGCGGCGGAGGCCAAAGTCCATAATCTGGCCCTGAAGCCGACGGATGTCGATCAGGTGGTCGCCGCCGCCCATGCGTTGGGCATCGCGCTGGTCGTCATCGGTCCCGAGGCTCCATTGGTAGCGGGCGTGGGTGACGCCCTGCGCCGGGCCGGCATTCCGGTCTTCGGTCCCAATGCCGCCGGAGCAATGTTGGAGGGCAGCAAAGCCCACGCCAAAGCATTCATGGAGCGGCACGGTCTTCCTACCGCCCGATACGGACGTTTTACCGATGCCGGCGCGGCCCTCGGCTACCTGCGTGACCATCCGTTGCCGGTGGTGGTCAAAGCCGATGGCCTGGCGGCTGGTAAGGGGGTCGTCGTGGCCTTGGCGCGCGCAGAAGCGGAAGCTGCGGCACGCGCGTTCCTGCAATGGGGCCCCATCGTCATCGAGGAGTTTCTGGAAGGTGAGGAAGCCAGCTTCATCGCCATTGTGGCGGATGGTCAAGTCCTACCGCTGGCGGGGTCACAGGATCACAAACGCCTGCGCGACGGCGATCGGGGTCCCAATACCGGTGGTATGGGTGCCTACTCCCCAACCCCCATCTTGGATACTGCCATGAGTGAGCGGGTGTTACGCGAAGTGATGCGCCCCGCGGCAGAAGGGTTAATGACGGACCGTACGCCCTACTGCGGCTTCCTCTATGCCGGCCTGATGATCGGTCCCGCCGGGCCCAAGGTGCTGGAGTTCAACTGTCGGCTAGGCGATCCCGAGACACAAGCGCTGATGATGCGTTTGCGTTCCGATCTCTATACGCTTTTGCTGACCGCGGCCCGCGACGATCCACTGCCGAAGACACTCGACTGGGACAGTCGCGCTGCCCTCTGCATCGTACTGGCCACTGCGGGTTATCCTGATCATCCGCGGCTAGGTGACCCCATTCTCGGTCTCAATAAGACGCAGGGGGATACTGTCAAAATCTTCCATGCCGGGACTACGACAGAGCACGACACCGTCATCACGGCTGGTGGCCGGGTGCTCGGCGTCACGGCACTGGGAGAAAGCTTGTCGATCGCACAGCAGCGGGCTTATGCCGCCGTCGCCGATATCCGCTGGCCAGGCTTGCAGTATCGGCAGGACATCGGCTACCGTGGCCTGCGGCGCGCCTGATCGCGTTTTCGACTGATGCTACCTCGTCATCCGCGTCGACAGGATATTCGCCGGGGGATAGCGCATTTACGGCGCGGTGGAGTCATCGCCTATCCTACGGAAGGAGTCTGGGGACTGGGCTGCGACCCGCGCCAACGCCGCGCGCTACGCCGGGTTCTGGTCCTCAAAAGGCGTCCACAACATAAAGGCGTTCTTCTGGTAGCAGGCCGGGTGGCAGAAACCCGGCGGTACTGGTCTGCGCAAGGAATAGACCCGGCACTGCCGGCACAGCTCTGGCCTGGAACGACACTGGTACTTCCCGCCACACCGAAAGTCCCTTTCTGGATACGCGGACGCCATGAGAGCATCGCAGTGCGGATCAGTACCCACCCGGCCATCGTCGCCTTGTCCCACGCCTTTGGCGGCGCCATAGTCTCCACCAGCGCCAATCCGGCAGGGCAACAACCAGCCCGTGACTTGCGCACCTTGTACCGCTATTTTGGTCGTTCCCTGTGGATATTACCGGCCCGGCTGGGCCGTCAACACCGCCCCAGCCGTATTGTCGATGCCCGCAGCGGCCGTATCTTACGGGAGTAACAGCATGCAACAGCCATCCTTAGACGAAATGGAAGCCTTCCTCCGCAGCCTCCAGGATCGCGTCTGCGACGCCCTGGAAGCAGCAGACGGCACCGCAAAATTCCGCGAAGATCTGTGGGAACGGCCCAGCGGTGGCGGCGGTCGCACCCGGGTTATTGCCGACGGCGCTTTGCTGGAAAAAGGCGGGGTCAACTTCTCCAAAGTTCATGGCGACCAGCTTCCCCCCTCGGCTACCGCACACCGCCCTGAACTGGCCGGACAGACCTTCACCGCTCTTGGGGTCTCTCTGGTACTGCATTGCCGCAACCCCTACGTCCCCATCGTACACATGAACTACCGATTTTTCTCGGCGGGACCAGTGTGGTGGTTCGGCGGCGGCGCCGATCTGACGCCCATCTACGGCTTTGAGGAAGACGCCCGTCATTTCCATAGCACCCTCAAAACCGCCTGTGATCGCCATGACCCAGGCTTTTATCCGCGCTTCAAAGCCTGGTGTGACGACTACTTCACCATCAGGCACCGTCAGGAAATGCGCGGTATCGGTGGTATATTTTTCGACGATCTCAATGGCGATGGCGAGCTTCTGCAAGCCTTCTGGGAGGATATGGCCAACAGCTTCCTCGCCAGCTATCTGCCCATTGTCGCCCGGCGCCGGGACCTGCCCTACGGCGAACGCGAGCGGCAATTTCAACTTCTGCGCCGGGGGCGCTATGCGGAATTCAACCTCGTCTATGACCGCGGCACCCTCTTCGGCCTACAGTCCGGCGGGCGCACCGAAAGTATCCTCATGTCCCTGCCCCCCCTGGCGGCCTGGACCTACGACTGGCATGGCGAAGCCGGTAGCCCCGAAGCCCGCCTCAAGGAGGACTTCCTCACACCCAGGGATTGGGCGTGAGCTACGGCCTGCTGCGCCCCCTGCTCTTTACGCTGGATCCGGAGCGCGCCCACACTCTGAGCATCGCTGCGCTGGAAACACTGGGGCGCATGCCGCAAAGCATGGCCTGCCTGACAAAACACTATAGCGTCACCGATCCCCGTCTGGCGCAGGACTTTTGGGGCCTGCATTTTCCCAACCCCGTCGGCCTCGCTGCCGGCTACGACAAGGACGCCCGCGCCGCCGCCGCCCTCCCCGCCCTCGGTTTCGGCTTCATCGAAATCGGCACAGTGACCCCGCGCCCGCAGCCGGGTAATCCGCGCCCCCGGGTCTTTCGTTATCCGGCACAGCAGGCGGTCATCAACCGCATGGGTTTCCCCGGTGAAGGGGCTGCGGCAGTTGCCCGCAGACTGGCGGCGTTACCTAGCCATCCGGTGCCTATCGGCATCAATCTCGGCAAAAACAAGGATACCCCGCTGGAGCAGGCGCAGGACGACTATGTCGCCGCGCTGGAGTTGCTCTTTCACTATGGCGACTATCTCTGCATCAATGTCAGCTCACCCAACACGCCGGGGCTGCGACTGCTACAGGGGGAGAAGGCCTTACGGGGACTGCTCAGGGCAGTTACCGCAGCCAACCAACGTCTGGCCCTGCAGTATCAGCGCGCCCCTCTGCCGCTGCTCCTGAAAATCGCTCCAGATCTGGATAATGATGATCTCAACGCCATCGGTGGCCTAGCCTTAGGCACGGAACCCCTGGTGGATGGTTTTATCGCCACCAATACCACTATAAAACGCCCGGCCACCCAACCCGTGCTCTCCGAAAGCGGGGGCCTGAGCGGTGCACCATTGCTGGAGCAATCCAATGCCGTCATCGCGCAACTCTATCGTGCGACTCAGGGACAGGTACCCATCATTGGCGTCGGTGGTATCCTCAGTGCGGCAGATGCCTATGCCAAGATCCAGGCCGGGGCCAGCCTGTTGCAGGTCTATAGCGGGCTCATTTTCCGGGGACCGGAACTGGTGCGGGAGATTCTGGAAACACTGCCGGAGCTGTGGTTGAAGGATGGTTATCCCGACCTTGCGCACGCACGGGGTAGTGCCGCCTGATGTCCTCTCCGCCACAACATCCGAACGGTTCTTATTGTGCTGTCGTCTCTGATACCGCATCGGCGACCGGGGGTATGGTCAGTGTCGGATGGCAAGAATCCGGTGACCGTAAGGCCACCGGATAGAGGGCTTTTGGAAACCCGCCGCTAACCCGCGGATACCAATCAGACTTCAGAACTTGGCCGTCACGCTGGCACCGGCAAAAGCCGGTGCACTCGCCTGCGCTGTAATGAAGTTTCCGCCATATTTTGCACTCCGCAACTGTTCATATTCATAGGGAATGTAGTTGGCGTTGAAAATGTTATCCACATACAAGTCAATAGTAACTTTTTTCACACCCATATCACCTGGCCGCCACGCATAAGCCAAATTAAGATTGGTGATATTGTAGGGATGCAGGGAAACGCCTGCAGGCGCTCCCTTATTGGTATTGATGTACTGGGAACCGACAACATGGTCGGTAACCCGTGCACTGAATCCGGCATAGTGATAACCCAGACCGAAATTGAGATTGTACATGGGAACATCGCCGACATATTCCCCACTACTGACGGATGCACCATCGGCGGCATCAAAATTCGACGTATATTTAGCATCGGTCAGACTATAGTTGATGAACGCATTCATATTGTAGGGTAATTTAGCGTCCACTGAGGCAGTAACCCCCTGATACAGAGCACTGCCGACATTATACTGGAAGGTCTGTCCCGTCTGGTTATCATAGAAATAACCGAATTTATTGCTGAACATCCGGCGGAAATAAGCCAGTGATGTTTTGATATCACCGAAGTTATAGCGGATGCCCGTATCGATACTATCCACGTACTCCGGTTTGACCAACATTGGCCCAGGCGTTGGTGTAGAGCCTATAACCGCATAATAAGCACTGATATTAGGCACCTTATATACCCGGCCATAATGGAAGTACAAATCTGCATTTTTGGTGGCGAGGAAGCTCACCCCAAAAGATGGCTCCCAGTAGTTAAAGGTGTTACTGACACCACCTCCGTAATTGTAATAATACCCTTCAATATCATTACATGTCGTATCGACCAGGTAATACTTGGCACCCGGAGTGATGATCAGACGATGATTGAACAAAGTGATACGATCCTGTAGGAAGACATCCCCATAATTACGGGTATCATGCTCACTCCATGCGTCATTGTAACCATTGATCATCGGCACAGCCGGTTGGCCATACCAGTACTCTGCCGAATGATCCTTACTGAACATATACAATCCACCGAGTGTGACGGTATTATCCGGCAAGAGGAAGGTCAGAGACGGCATCAAGCCTGCATTACCGAAATTATCGACATAGCGCTGATACTGTGTACCATTATAGCTATTTCCGAATAATGCCGTCGGATTATAGGTATTACTTGGTCGGCCCGTCTTGCTGGGATTGGCATAGCTTTTTAGTGCTGTTGGCAACGGATAACCATCATACCCAGCTTTATAGGCCGCGTTGGCATAGGCCGTGCGGTCGTTGTTATTCTGGGTTATAAAAAACTTGGCTTTGGCCAGCATATTCTGATTCAGAATGGATTTCCAGCCCAAGATAGTGGTGTACGAGCTCGTAGTTGTATGATCATTCCAGATGTTGGGAGCCCACTGAAAACTTCGGCCATATTTTTGTAACAAGGGTAAGGGCACCGTTGATGGTTGTTGGGCAATCTCATGATTGTAGATAGTAATCAGTGAGAGCTGGGACATGCCGTGGTTGTAGGGCTGTACCGCCGCAAAGTAGTAGTTGTTGTTGATGGAGAAAACATGGTTGATAAAGCTGTGGAAAGGGCTGTAATAGTAGTTGGCATAAAGCTTGGTTCCCGTATACGGCAAAGCACCTGAGTTGACACTAAACCCACCGGCGGCACTATCACCGACGCCACCGGAGTAAAGTCCGCCACTACCCGAAACCTCGGCGTAGAATTTTGAAGTGGGCATACGCGGCTTATAATTCAGCGTCGCACCCAAAGCATTGATGCCAGTCTCAGAAGGCGTGTTGGCACCGCTGTAAACTGAGACTCCCGAGAATTGACCCATGCCAATGGGCGTGAGAGCGTGGTCGTCACCCTGACCGTTCGTGCCGCCGCGAAAAGTGTTAATCAGAGGTACACCGTCCAGATTTACGCCAATCTGATCGCTGTTGAAACCCTGGTAGGTAAAGGTGCTGTCACTGGTGGTAAGGTTACCGGGTCCAGTGCTGATTACGGTAAAGCCCGGAACATTGCGCAACACACTCTGAAAGCTTTCATTCGGGCTGGCATGCTTCACCAGTTCTTTACTCAGGGAGCCAGTGCCGCGCTCCGGCGGCGCTTCTTTCTCTACTTCACCAATAGTCACCGGAGCACTGCCACCAATGGGGGCAGTTGCAGCGGTCTCGGCACCGCTGACGGCGGGCGCCGTCAGCTCGGCGTGGGCGAGAACGGGTAAGGCACAGAGTGCCATGATTACTGCGGTGCGCAGAGTTGGGCAATATGCCATGATAATATCCTCATCAGGAGAAAACTTGTCATAAATCCTCTACAACCGCGCAGGATTCTAGCAACACAACATGACATTATTATGAAGTTTTAATGACAAATTTCTGACAAATTACAACGGAATCATCAGACAAGGAAATCATGACGGATACTAAAAGTCGTTGCATTCTTGCCGTATTGCGCAAGAAGCAGAAACGATTGCCCTTGCGCGCTCATCAATAGTGTAATCGAGGTGAGCTACCAAAGGTGGGGGACTACAGAAGCGGACTTGCTGGACGGTATGGCAAAATCAGGGCGTGGCTAACGTATTGGTAGTCGTTATGGCATGCCCAAGGTTGCCGGGCTCTGCCTTCTCGCTATGGAGAAGGCATTAACGTTGCCAGCCTGACCCATCAGATACTGAAGTGCTCAGGTTTCTGATCCCAGTCAAAGGCACCCATCATGTCGTAAGCATCGTGGTCACGGTGGTTGAGGGCCCGCAGACCAAAACGGGTTTCGATGAATTTAAGGATGCTGGCCGTGCTGGCCAGGTGATGGTCCACCAAACCCTGGCGCGCCCAAGGACTGATAAGCAGGGCCGGGGTACGGGTGCCGAATCCGTAGTCGTCCACCACTTTAGGCGGCAGCGAATCCCAGAAGCCACCGCCTTCGTCATAGGTAATGAAGATGGCGGTTTTGTCCCAGGCCGGGCCATCAGCGGCAGCGCGCACTAGTTGCTCCACCCATTCCATGCCATAAACAGGTGCACAGTCGGCCGGATGTTCGTCATGGGCGGCACTGGCCCTGACGAAGGAGACACCGGGCAGTTTGCCAGCACGGGCATCGGCGAGAAAGTCATCACTGTCGCGCATGCGACCGCCCTTCACATATTCTGGCCAACGCGGGTAGTACTGGAAGGGGTTATGGTGGGCTACATACAACTGACCCGTGTCAATCACCGCCGAACCGTCGCCGGGACCAAAAGCGGTCTTGAGCGCCCACGGCTTTACCCGATTCCAGTTTTCGTTATACCAGGCCCAGGATACTTTGGCGCCATCCAGACGGTCACCGATATTGTCGTAGGTCTGTGCCTCCGGGGGTGGGGATATCTTCAAGGCCTTCACGGCATCCGCATTGGTCGGTCCCTGCACCGGCGGCAGATCGTTGACCAAGACTTTTTTGTGGTCATAGGGCAGATCAAAGAAGCTGTGTTCCAGACCGGCGTCTTTCGGATCGAAGGGTGCGCAGACATCCTTTGGCGCATTGGGATAGACACAGGAACGGGCGGCCACCAGATAAAGCGCATTGCCGGTACTGCCGCCGCTCATGGCCTGAAAGAAATGATCAAAGAGCGTGTACTGGTGCGCGACACGGTGATAGAAGGGCAGATCTTCACCGGTATAATACCCCAGCACCGGACCACTGGGTCGAGCCAGGTCAAAGGCGGTTTGCTCCGGGCTCATTTTTTTGAATTCGTCCCGCGACAAAAGGGTTTTGCTACCACCCGCCAGAGCTACGAAACGGTCCATCTTACCGTTATGAACCTCCGCCATCATGCGGAAAAACCGATGTTTTGGATCCCAATGTACATTGCCTTTGGCGGGAATATAGGGCGCCATGTGGAAGGGCTGGTTAGGCAATTGCACGTTCTGAAAACCCGGAATATCCGTAGGTAACGGTAGGTTATCATAAGCGATACCCGCCGGATTTTTCTGCAACCCGAAAAAACGATGATCCAACTGCCCCTGTGCATCTAATAAATTGATAATCTGTTGCCCGTTTTTCGGCTGGAAGGTACCGAAGTAATGATCAAAACTGCGGTTCTCCTGAAATATCACCACCACATGCTCAACTTTTTGACGCAGGAGATTTTCCTCGCTGACTCCCGCAGCTCGTGCCACACCCAGCAGATGCGGAGCAGCGATAACCGCACTGCTCCCCAGTCCCAACTGCTTCAAAAACTGCCGGCGATTTTGTGGCCCCATAGAAAACACCCTCGTTCATCTCAATCACCCATGAAACTATCACACCAGCGCTACGAGGAGTGGCTTGATAAATGTACCTCCACATTAAAATTGCTGGCATGCTTCGGCATATTCTTGGTAAAGGGCGGATAAGTACCCTCTTCCACCGATTTCAGCGCCGCCTTATCAATTGGTCCCACACCACTGGATTGGGCAATTCTCGCCCACAGTAGTCGGCCCGATGGCGTCAGCCGGAAGGTGATCACGGCGGTGCCACTCAAATGCATCAGCCGGACGGCCTCCGGAACATGCGCATCGGCCTGAACACGGGTGCGCACCATGCCAGCGTACTGATCTATAGCCGCCTCACGCGCAGCCATGCTTGGCGCCGGAGGGGGTGGTGGCGGTGGCGGCGTGGTTACCGGCGGGCTAGGCGGTACCACTGGTGCCGTAGGCAAGGGTGTTTTGGCCATCAACGGCTTGGGCGCAGGCGCGTGATGCACTACCGGCTTCGGCCTCGGCTGCGGAATGGGATGAGGTAGCGGCTTAGGCACCGGCTTCGGATGCACTACCGGCTTCGGTGGTGGTGGCACCGGCTTGGGTTTGGGAGGTGCCGGTTGCACCATGTGAATGGCGATAATCTTCTTTACCATTAGCTTAGGTGCTGGTGTATTACTACCCCCCCAAATCAATCCACCTACCAACACTACCTCTAACACTGCACCAATCAACAATGCGCGTCCGAAATGCCCCTTCGGACGTTGTGGTGCCCAGGATGGATCACTGACAATTGTATTCACCGATTATATTCCTCGTATATACTTTTCCTAATTACTCGCTTTCGCGGCAATCCCGATATCACTCACCCCAGCTTTCTGACAGCGATCCATCACATGAACGAAGTTCTGAAAGGGCACTCCCTTGTCGGCAACAATGGTGATCTGAGTCTTGCCGGGATCGCTATCAGAGGCAAGCATTTCCTGCAGGCCGCCGAGATCATAGCGATGACCCTTTACATTCACTGAGCCATCCTTATCGATATTGATGGTGTAGTGCGGATGCGGAAGCTGCTGTGCCCGACTAGCGGTCGGGAGTTGTAAATTCAGCCCCTTATCGGGGATCATTTGCAGAGTAATCATGATAAAAAACACCAGCAGGAAAAGCATGATATCAATCATGGGGATGATCTCCACCCGGCCCTTTTTCTGCTCGAAGTAACGGCGCTCCATCAACTGGCCCTTGCCACAGACAGCACTTCACTGCGCTGCTTACCGCTGTCGTCCGGCGTGATCATGGGCTGACCATCCATCCGATTGAGCAGCATGGTCTTTACGGAATCCAGTTGCAGAAGAATCTGTCGCACCTGATTGTTGAAGGCATTGAAGGCGATCAGGCCGAGCATGGCGATAAACAGGCCGGTTGCCGTGGCGACCAGCGCGTCAGCCACACCGCCGGTGACCGCCGCGGGAGCGTGTCCTGGCGCGGCCAGCACCGAAAAGGCGTGGAACATGCCGATAATCGTGCCGAACAAACCCAGCAGCGGCGCCAAAGTGATGATGGTGTCCAGCAACCACAGACGGCGATCCAGTTGCGGCGCCAATACCAGCACGCTTTCTTCCAGACGGCTGGCGAGGGCTTCGCCCTTGACCTGTCCGTGATGGGAAGCGGCCATTCGCAGCAAAGCGGCTTCGGGCAGATCCCCGGCGCCTATGGTCATTTTACTAAGCGTTTCACGATCCAGTCGACCATGGCCACCCAACTCCTGCACGAACACCAGCCCACGCAAAATGGTGCGCCGCAGGTACCAAAAGCGATCCACTATCACCGCCAGTTCAAGCAGCAGCAGAGTACCGAGCACGTAAAGAACGCCATCTGAATAGTTGGCGAGATGAATGAGATATTGCGGGTTCATGGTAGCCCCTCTATCAACCGAAAGGACCACCATAGCAAATCAATGTGACAGTTTTATGAACCTTTTATGACGTTTTTATATCAATGTCATTTTTCTTGTTACGCAGATCAGCTATATTAAGGCGTTAGGGCGCCATCTCCAACAGCACGCAACCCGAATCCAGTCATGGAATAAAGAAGTGGATTACTGTAATGGAATTGTTTGCTGCTCAGGCTGCTGTGGCGCCGTTGGCTGGCTGCTGGCCGAAGGCGGCGGCAACCCCGTCCCCGCCGGGGCTTCCGCGCTGGCAGCCAATCCCAGCCGCTGCGAAAGCAGTTTTTGAAACTGCAAGGACAGCGGCTTATCACCCAAAGTCCCAATGCGGATATTGGCCTTGGTAACATCCGTTGCCATGGAGGTTAGCGTCACCTTAGCCGTCTGTCCATCCTGGGTGGTACCTTCAAGCAAAAGCTTAGAAGGACTCTTGTGGATTTCACCGTTATAGCGAATGTCCATTTCTCCGAATGCCGCCCGGGATGCCGCACTGACCCGACTCACCGAAGTCGGGTAGAACGCGTAGAAATTGGCGACCCCGCCGTTCTCCGCGTAAGCCACCGCCCCGCCGCCAGCTCCGGCTGCAAGGAGCGCCACACACCCGCCAAGCGGTAGCGTTGCCACCACGCCTGCTGCCACCGCTAACCACGCCAACCGCCGCTGCATCGCCATGCCAACCCCCTAGCTCCGTGAAAAAACGGTTACAAAAAAACCCGGCAAAACCGGGCTTCTTCAGCTTTTTGGTACCGAGAGTCGGACTCGAACCGACACGATGTCACCACCACCGGATTTTGAGTCCGGCGCGTCTACCAGTTCCGCCATCCCGGCAAAATACCAGCGTATATACTAAAGGGTCTGCCTGCCCTAAGCAAGACCGGACAGGCAATCAAAGATTAACGCCATCCCCAGCCTGGGCCTCCCCACCAACCCCAAGGTCCCCAAGGACCGCCACCCCAGCCCCCGTTAATAAAGACCGTACTCGTGGCGGGCTCGCGTACTTCCAACGGCCACAAATACACGGTACCGGCCCGCAGTCGCGGGTAAGGATACTCATACCCTCCAATCTTTTCCATCTGCACCCCCGCCACCGTCCCCACAAAGGTAAGTTCCCTTCCCGCCGCGTAAAGCGCCGGGTCGTAGAACCCTGGGGCACAGGCGATAAATCGCCCTTCATCGGACTTTTTCCGACCCAGATAAGGCCGTCCATCCTGATGTAGTGGCAGCGCCATTACCGTAAAGCAGGTCTCCTGAGCCTTCGGCTGCGCCTGAATCAGTATTCCACCCCAGCGCACCAGCTTTCCGTTTTCCGCCCCCGTCTGCGCCTGACGCGGTGTAATGGGCGGAAACTGCCCACTCACCGGCGTAACCGTTGCGCACCCCCCCAAAACCATCACCGCAATCACACCCGTCAATGCCTTCAATGTGTTCATTGCACTCTCCCGCATCGCCATCATTCACAGACAAACACCACAGTGTGGACCATTTCCTGAGCACATTACTGCGTCAAACCAAGTGGCTGCAGGACCATATCAAGCGTCACAAAAGTTTCACCAGCCGGCACATGCCGACAAACGATCTCCCGCACGGTCACCAGTGGCAACTTTTTCGGCAACCCCAGTCGGTGTCCGTTCACACTGTCCAAGACAATTCCGCACAAAGCCCGCCACCAGTGACATTAAAAAGGCGCAGACGCATCCCCTGCGCTTCTGCCAATTGACGGGCAATAGCCAGACCAAGACCACTACCCTCACTATGCCCACGCGCGTCATCCAGACGAATGAATGGTTCAAAAACTTTCTCCAGATCCGCTTCCGGGATTCCCGGGCCGGCATCGCACAGACGCAACAGGAGATGCCCCGGCATTTTCTTAAACTCTGCCGTCATCCTCCCGCCGCCGTAACGCAAAGCATTATCTAAAAGATTGGACAGCAGACGGCGCAAAGCCTCCCGGTCTCCCCGGAAGGGATAACGGCGCGGTAATACCGCCTCCCAGTGGCCGCCCTCCCGCGCGAAATCCGCGCCCACTTCGGTCAGCAATACCACCAGATCAAAATCCGCCACCTTCGCCGCCATACCACGACCCAGCGCAAGAGATTGGGCCAGCAACTCATCCATCCGCTCCATATCCTGCAACATACCATCCCGAAGACGTTGCGGCGTGGTCTTCGGCAACAGTTCCCAGGCCATACGCAGGCGCGCCAGCGGTGAACGCAGATCGTGGGAGATTCCGGCCAGCAACAACGACTGATGATTAATCATCGCCTGTAAACGGGTTCGCAGGTTATCGAAAATATTGAGGATATCCTGGAACTCATAAGCACCGCCGCGCGGCAGACTCGGCAGAGGTGCCTTTAACGATCCACGCAATGCCTCTGAAATCACGCCGAGAGGCCGTAATACCCGGCGTACCAGAATCATCGTCAGCACCAACAGCGCGAGTGTTGAAAAAGCCAGCACAAAAATCATGGCGACAGGAAGAGACGATGCCAACCGTCCTCGGTCAAAATGTACCCAAGCCGTTTGTCCGGAAACAGTAACCGGCACCCAAAACGTACGCACGCTTCCGCCCAACACATCCACACGCACGGGGTTTCCTAAGCGCCTGGCCAGCGCGCGACTCAGCAACCAGCCATATATATGCCCATGGGTGTGCTTTATGGAACGATCCAGATGCGCGGCAATTTCTATCCCATTGTCGGCCTGCAGACTGGCTAAAAAAATGGGGCGCTCTTGCGGAGACAATTCGGCATAGGTTTTCGCACTGATCACAATCAAACCTGCCAGATCCTCCGCCGAGCGCTCGGCCAGCGGATATAGCACCGTAGCCACAATGATCACCAAGGTCAGAATCTGTAGAACAACAATGCCCAGCCCCAAGGTCCAGGCCGTTTGCGAAAACAGGCTGCGTCCGCGCCACAGGCTCATGGGACAGGCATGAACCGATATCCAGCGCCACGCTCTGTCTGCAAAAAGCGTGGTTGCCGGGGATTCTCTTCAATAATTTTGCGCAGACGGGTCACCCGCACATCTATACTCCGGTCAAAGCGCCCGTCCTCCTCTCCGCCCAACAACTGCAGCAGAAGATCGCGACTCAGTATACGTCGCGGGCGCTGCGCGAAGACCAGCAACAACTCCATTTCCGCCGGATTTACGTCAATCTCCATATCACCACGATAGAGTTGCCGCTCGGCCATATGCAAACGGAAATCACCAAAGTGGAGTTTTTCGCCACCCTCGTCTTTCCCGCTGCGACGTAACAAGGCCCGCAAACGCGCCACCAGCTCCCGCGCATTGAAAGGTTTTGCCAGATAATCATCAACACCGCTTTCCAGTCCAAGGATACGTTCTTCGTCTTCGCCACGGGCCGAGAGCATAAGAATAGGAGGCCCGCCATCCTTACTGCGCAACTCTTTGGCGAGACTGATGCCATCCTGTCCCGGTAACATCCAGTCGAGCACCATCACATCCACCGGACCCGCCGCCATTTGTTGACGCATCTGCTGTCCATTAGCCGCCAATAGCACCGCGAAGCCCTGAGCTTCGAGAAACTCCTGCAGCATGGCTGCAAGCCGCTGATCATCATCCACTATCAAAACGACTGCCATCTCGGCCTCGCAAAACCCTTTTCCGGAAATATTCTCGAAATATGTCAGAGTTACTATACCACCATAGGCAGCAACGGTACCCAAACCAAAAGGTGGAGTGGAGCGAAAGGGTCAGACAATCGGTCGACATAAACTTTAAGGGCGGGCGATTGCAACACAAGTTTTGTAGCGGTTGTTTTGCGGCTATTGGACGGACTTCTGGTCCGTCTTTTTTTGTGTCTTTAAAGCGATGGTATACTAGTCCAGATTCGCTCAACAAGGATACCGTATGGACCCCAAAGCACACCGTCTCGTCTGGATCGACCTGGAGATGACAGGCCTGCGACCAGAACAGGATCAGATTCTGGAAATCGCCACACTGGTCACGGACAACAACCTGCGGATTCTCTGCGAAGGCCCGGTATTGGCCGTGCATCAACCGGAATTCGCACTCACGGCTATGGATGACTGGAACCAGCGTACCCATGGCGCTTCCGGTCTCCTGCAACGAGTCCGCGATAGTCGCCTGGATACGACCGCAGTGGAAACACAAACGCTGGACTTCCTGCACCAACATGTCACAGCAGGTACCTCACCGATCTGCGGCAACAGCGTATGTCAGGATCGCCGCTTTTTAGCCCGCCTGATGCCGCGGCTGGAACGTTTTTTTCACTACCGGATGATGGATGTCAGCACCATCAAGGAACTTGCCACGCGCTGGTATCCACATCTGCCCAAATTCCCCAAAGCCGAGCGCCACGAAGCGCTGGCCGACATCCGCGAATCCGTTAGTGAGCTCGCTTACTATCGCGAGCGGCTTTTCACGCAGACATCATCATTGCCAAACTCCGAGGCCGAATAGATCTCGGGATCAGTCCGGCCGCTGCCTATTTCACCGGTGTCGGCAAGTTTTAATCAGGTCGGCTCTTACCCGCAGCACAATGCTCTCAGCCAGCACCCGACAACGTAAATAGTCACCGTCTGCCGCCTCCTCCCATTCCAGCGGCATTACCAGTTCCATAAAATGCGTGCCCGTCCCTGCGTCGGCCCAGTGCAGATGCATCTGCTCCGGTGTTAAGATGGCAATCTGCAGCCGTTCATACATTTGGGGCGGGGTGGGTGCAGTACTGGTCATGGAGGCTCCAACGCGGTGGATATCGATCTCTTCTACGAACTCGCCGTGCCTGCCCATCTCGGCCGCAGCGAGGGCCAGGTTTATCATGAAACGCTGGATGAGATCAGCCTCGCCGACACCCTGGGTTTTCACGGCATCTGGCTTGTGGAACACCATTTCATGCGCGAGTATTCCCACTCCAGCAGCCCGGAAAGCTTCCTCGCCGCAGCCAGCCAGCGCAGCAAGAATCTGCGTCTCGGCCATGCCGTCGTTGTTCTGCCATACAATCATGTCGTGCGCGTTGCGGAACGCGTCGCCGCCTTGGACATCCTCAGCCATGGCCGCCTGGAACTGGGCATAGGGCGTGGCTTTTCTCCCAAGGAATATCAACTTTTTGGCAGCCAAATGGCAGACAGTCGACGTCATATGCAGGAAGGCTTACAAATTCTTCGCCAAGCAGGCGGTGGACCCTTCGGCCATCATGGAAACCTCTATAATTTCGATGAACTGGATATTCTTCCCAAACCCCTCCAACAACCTCATCCACCATTGTGGACGGCAGCCGTGAGCCCGACGACTATCCAATGGGCAGCGCAGGAAGGCATTGGCGTGCTCTCCGGACCATTTAAACCCTGGTTCCTCATCAAACAAGATCTGCGTGCCTATAAAAAGATCTGGCGACGACACCATGGAGACGGTCCTTTGCAAAAAGGCCAGAATGCGGGTTTTGCCATGACCATTGGCTGCCTATGTCTGGAGGATGCGGCGGAAGCACGGCACTGGGCCGAGGGCTTCACCTGGTATTACCAGCGGCTGCTGGATCAGACCCGACCGGTCCTCGCACAACTCAAGGAAAGCTATGAATACTATCACCGTCTCGGCTTTCTCGAACCACTGTTGCGCCGTGGCCTCAGTCTGCGTCTGCTAGAGACCATGGGTATGGTCGTGGTCGGCGATCCCGACACCTGTCGTCAGAAACTGGCCCGTTACGCCCGGGCAGGCGTGGATCGGCTGATTTTGGCCGTCGGTGCCGGGATGGTCCCCAGCGCCGTAACTCAACGCTCGCTGCACCTGCTCGCCGACGAGGTGTTACCCGTTCTGCGCGGTACCCCCCCCCGATAATGCAAGTGCTGGTCACAGGTGCGGCAGGGCATACGGCGGCGGCGCTGTTACCCGCTCTGCTCGCCCACCCGGACATCCACCGGGTCATCGCCCTGGATCGCCGGGCACCCGCCATACAGCATCCACACCTGCAATACCTGCCTTTGGATATACGCGATTTACGGCTTGTCGAGCATCTGGCGCACGTGGACTGCGTCATTCATCTCGCCTTTATGGTGCTCAGTCCGCGCCGCGGGCCGCAACGACGATGGCGCGAGGAAATGCGCCGGATTAACCTCGATGGCAGCCAGCATCTATTTCGTGCGGCCGCGGAAGCCGGCGTGCCGCAAGTCATCTACTCCAGCAGTGTGGCGGCTTATGGCGCCTGGCCAGACAATCCCATCCCCATCCGCGAAAGCCAGCCGTGTCGTCCGGTACCGGGTTTTGCCTATAGTGAGGACAAGGCTGCGCTGGAACAGTGGCTGGATGTATTCACGATCACGCAGAGTCAAACCGCCATCGCGCGCCTACGTTTGCACGCTATTATCGGTCCTCGTGGGCAGGCATTGGTAAACGGTATTGCGACAAGCCCTTACGGACTGCGACTGCGTGATCCGGACCTGCCCATTCAATGCCTTCACGAAGAGGATACGGTTACCGCCCTGCTGGCGGCACTGGACTATGGCCGGGGCGGGGTATTCAATATCGCAGCACCCGATCCCATCCCCTGGTCAAGCATTCCTCGCCGCTGGCAGCTTCCGCTCTCCCCCACCCAAATGCACCGTGTACATAACTGGCTACGCCCTTTTAGTACCGGCCTCGGCGATCCCGGCTGGCTACGGGTCCTGGAAAATCCGCTGATTGTCGACATCAGCCACGCCCAACAGACATTGAGGTGGCACCCTCGTTATAACGTGTACAGCGCTATTACCCGGTTACGCGATGCGGGTGGGCAGCAGCCAATGCACCCTTGGAGCGGCTGAGCGTCCGTGGCAGAATAGCCTATGAACTTCGCTCAACGTATCCCCGCGCGCGCCCAGGTCCAGCGTCATCACGACGCGCTGGTCAATCGGCTCAACGAGCACAGCGGTAACTACCGGGACCCTGTCCAGGCCGTCCCGTGGAAAAGCCTCGATGCAGAAACAGCCTGGCTCCCCGAAGAACTGCTATCGATCTATGGATTGCCTGAATACGTACAACTGAGTCAGGACGAACGCATCCGTCTTTCCCAGGTCGAATTTGTCTCTTTCTGCGAACTGGGCCTATGGCTGGAAGCCTTGTTTATCCAACGCCTGGGCGCCAACTCGCTACAAGAGCTGTACCGCGATCCGGTCAGCTACCATTATCAGCTTCATGAACTGCGGGAAGAAGTGGGGCACAGCCTCATGTTTCTGGAATTACAGCAACGTGCGCAACTCCCATTTATGACCCCTTTGAGCGAGCGCCCGCCCTTGGCCCGTCTTTTCGCCCGTTATGCGCCCGAAGGCTCCGCAGCTTTCTGGACAACTATTCTGGTCGGTGAGGATGTACCGGACCGCATGAATCGGCTGATCTTCGCACACAAGGAACTGCCTGCGGCGGTACTGGCCATCACCCACATCCATATGCGCGAAGAAGCGCGTCACATGGCTTTTGCCCGTACCACCATTCAGATGCGCAGTCAGGCCATGGGGCGCGCAAAAAAACGGTTCATCAGCCCCGTTCTACGCGAGGTGTTTCGCCAGTTTTTGCGGACCAGTTTCTTTCCCGGCGAACAGGTCTATGCAGCGGCCGGGTTGAGCAATCCGCGGCTCTGGGCACGCCGCGTGCGCCACAATCCGCACCGTATTCACCTGATGAACCAGTGTGCAGCGCCCAGTCGCGATTTTTTGCACACGCAAGGCTTTGCCTTGTGAACAGCTATTTCCTGCTATAATCTGAAGTCCATAGGAGAATAAAATGCGATTTCATCCTGGAACCATCCTTGCATCCCCCGACGCGCAGGCCATCTTCGAATCCGGAGAAATTGATCCGCAGGAATTGCTCCGTCACCACGTCCTGGGCGAGTGGGATGAGGCTATGGAAGAAGACCTCATTACAGCCAGTGAAAAGGCCATTCGCGACGGCGGGGTGGTTGTCAGTACCTGGCAGGTAAGCGGGTATACGGTCTGGATTCGTACCGATGCCAGTCGGGAAACCACTATTATTGACGTTCCACTCGACCACTGAGGTATACCATGGCGGTATTGCAGATTGCGACCCGGCCTTTCGCCGATCAACGCCCAGGCACATCCGGGCTACGTAAAAAGGTCAAAGTTTTTCAGCAACCGCATTATCTCGAAAATTTCGTTCAATCCGTTTTCAGCGCTATTCCCGATCGCGCCGGACAAACTCTGGTTCTTGGCGGCGACGGACGTTTTTATAACCGCGAAGCCATACAGACCATCCTCCGGATGGCGGCGGCGAATGGCTGGGGCAAAGTCATTGTTGGACGGGGGGGGCTCTTCTCCACACCCGCCGTCTCGACCGTCATCCGCGCGCGGCATGCCCACGGCGGCATTATCCTTAGCGCTTCCCATAATGCCGGTGGTCCCGATCACGATTTTGGCATCAAGTACAACACGGCCAACGGTGGACCTGCGTCAGAAAAAATCACTGACGCCATCTGGGCTGCCAGCAAGGCCATCCAAAGTTACCAGACATTAGACAGTGCAGATGTAGATATCGATCAGGATGGGGAATTTTTGCTGGGCGACATGCGCGTAGAAATCTGCGACCCGGTGGCGGAGTATGTAGAACTGATGGCCCGCATTTTTGATTTTGCTGCGCTGAGGCGACTCTTGCAGGGACCATTTCGGATGCGTTTTGATGCCCTGCACGCTATCACCGGCCCCTACGCTCACGAGATTTTTGAAGAGCGTCTGGGTGCGCCTGCCGGTACGGTGGTTAACGGCGTTCCGCTGACGGATTTCGGGGGCGGTCACCCCGACCCCAATCTGGTATATGCCAAGCCTCTGGCGGACCACCTGTTCGCAGAAGATGCGCCCGACTTTGGGGCGGCTTCCGATGGCGACGGCGATCGCAACATGATTCTCGGACGTCAATTTTTTGTGACTCCTAGTGACTCGCTGGCGGTACTTGCGGCCCATGCCACGGCCATCCCTGCATACCGGCAGGGACTAAAAGGCGTCGCCCGCTCCATGCCCACGAGCCAGGCAGCAGACGTGGTTGCCGAGGCACTGGGCATTGCCCACTATGAGACGCCTACCGGCTGGAAATTCTTCGGGAACCTGCTGGATGCAGGCAAAATCACCTTTTGTGGTGAGGAGAGTTTCGGCACCGGATCGGACCATATCCGTGAAAAGGACGGACTCTGGGCAGTGCTGGCCTGGCTTTCGGTAATCGCGCATACGGGGCAATCCGTGGCCGACATCGTCACTCAGCATTGGCGGCGCTTTGGCCGTCATTACTATACCCGCCATGATTACGAAGAACTCCCGGCAGAAATTGGCGAGCAAATCATACAGACTATTATCGCCCAATTGCCGGTACTCCCCGGCCAAAGTCTGGCAGGACGCAGCATCATTACGGCCGATGATTTTACCTATACCGACCCTATCGACGGCAGCACCAGCACCCATCAAGGTCTGCGCCTGCTCTTTGCCGATGGTGCCCGACTGATATTCCGGCTATCGGGTACAGGAACCGAAGGCGCCACTTTGCGCATTTATCACGAATATCTGGAGAAGGATACGCAGCGTCAGCAACAGGACCCGCAACGTGCCCTGCGTGACCTGATCCGACTTGGCCGCGATCTTACCCGGATAGAAAGTCTTACGAATCGCAAGACCCCCACCGTCATCACCTGATAAAGGAGTTTGATCATGATAGATTATGAAAATGATAATGGTATTGGGTATAGCGCCCTCGGTATCGCTTTGGTAGCCGGTGCCGTAGCCGGTGCGGTTACTGCCCTGCTTTTTGCACCGCAAACGGGCGACCGTACCCGTGAACAATTACGGCATCAGGCTAACCGAGCCTGGGATCGCGTCGTGGCTTCTCGCGAGCGGATGAATGAACGGGTTGAGGAACTGCTCGACACCATCGCCATCTATAGCGAAGAGCTGGTCCAGAAAGGCAAAGAACTCAGTGACAAAGAGCGCCAGCGCCTGAATGATGGCATTGGTCTCGCACGCGGGGAATTGGACCGTTTGCGGCGTCGTCTTTCTCGTTTAGATTGACCGCGGCTGGGCAAGCGGCTATTCTCTGCGGCGACGGGGCGTAGCGCAGCTTGGTAGCGCGCCTGCTTTGGGAGCAGGATGTCGTAGGTTCGAATCCTATCGCCCCGACCATACAATCAATAGGTTAGGCTATTTCTTTGAGGTGGCCTTTTCTACAACTCCGTCGAGGGGCTTGACGGTCTGCGTGTCTCTGGCGCGCACATAGACCTCTGTCATCGATCCGTCAGCATGGCCCGCAAGCGCTTGCGCGTAGTCACGCCCAGCAGCTCTATTCGCATCAGTGAGCGATTTGGCGCGGATATCATGGAAGTGAGCATCCTCAACACCAGCCCTTGCAGGCCGCAAGGCCCCGTTTTTTGCGACAGGTGGCGCGCCCTGTACCGTTGCGAGCCAAGGGGGCACCAGATCACTATTCCGTGACGATTCGGCCCTTTCCATTGAGTTTAACCTGGTACATACGGTTGTCGGCCAGCTTGACCAAGTCGCTCCAGTTTTTGCCACTTTCGGCTTGTAATTCGGCAATGCCCCCGCTCATCCTTATGGGTTGCCCGTCCGGCTTCTGCACGGCGCGTCCGTCAAGGATGACCTGCAGGCGCGCCTGGGCCTGTCCGGAATTCGCATAGGGCATCACTATCACAAACTCTTCACCGCCCCACCGTATCACGGCATCGCCCGTCCGTACTCCGGATTGCAGCAGTTGTGCCACGTCCTGAAGTACCCGATCCCCTGCTTCGTGACCCCAATTGTCATTAACCCCCTTGAAGTTATCCACATCCAGCAAAACGACAGAAAGCGCGTGGGGATGGCGTTCCGCCTGGGCAAACAGCAGGGTCAACAGATCTTCGCCGGCACGTCGGTTAAACAACCCGGTCAGGGGATCCGTAGAGGATTGCACGAAGAGTCTTTTCATGCCCTGAAGCTGGCTCATGGTGGCCAGGGTGGCAACACTGGCCACCAGCATCAGGTCAATGAGCTCTGGTAGAATTTGAGGGTCCTGCCGCAGCCATAAGGGCAGTGCAAAAACCGTAAGGAGAGAAAGAGTGAAAGCCAGGTTTTCCAACAGAACCATGGGGAACACCCCGATACTCGCCATGAGTATAAAGGGTAGGTACGTATACTTGTCGAAGTATTCCGCCGCGCCATTAAGCCGGGCATGAGCAAGTAACACGTGTGCAAAGAGAAAGAAGAGTGCGGGAATCAGAAAGAGTATGACCATCGCCAATCGAGCGTGTCGCTGTGTCGGACTGCACCGGCAAAAGAACGCCAGTATGGCAAACGCCACGGCCACGAAGATTCGTCCGCTATCGAGAAGGATGAACAGAGGATGCGGGAGCAGCAGCGCATCCGCAACGATCCGGAATGGAGCGAGAATAGCCAGCAGGGCGGCAATGATACGGACACGGGAGAGGATGAAACGCGCCCGTTCGCGCTGGAAAAGGCGAGGGTGGTGGCGGCTGGAAAAAAGATCTCGCCATTCTCCCGGGGCCAGGAGGAGAAAAGATTGTATGGAACGCGACACGGCTGCCGCTATGGAGTTATCGGGCATGTGCATGGCCAGTTGGTGGGTGCGGAAACCTCATTATACAGCACTTTGCGGAAGATTGGATTCGATCGAGTCTGGATTGCCCACGCAGCCCCATATTTGACCAGATTTTTTATTTTTAGGCGCCTGAACAGCAATCATTTTTCTGTATAATGGGCCAAAAGATCGCACAAAGGAAGAATGAATGGCTTGGCCAGAAATTATTAATGGATCAAACGATCTGTATGGTGTGGAACTACGTTCGATGTGCCCCAAATGCATGTTTGTACAAGGGGTGACAACATCATGGCCAAAGCGATGCGAATCCTGCGGAGAATTGTTTGCAACTGTACCTGTGCCAAGCAACAATGGCAGCGGTTATGGTCATGACGATTCGGTTATCAGACGCATGGATATGCTGAACACACATTGTATTGACTCTGTGACACGAGAAGGAATGGGTATATATCGTATTTCAAAAAATGCTTTTCCAGTCGTTATGATGTGAAAAATCAGTGCGATAAAAAAGGGTGCCGGGCTACCGACTTAGGTGCGCCACATATTTTGGAGATGGAATCTACACCATACAATACGAAGGAACACATTCATTATGCGATATATAATGTTTATCGTTTATATACAGAGACTCGTTTATATCATGGTACAACAATAGAAAACGCCAAGCGTATGATGTATTGCGGTTTTCGTCCTGCGAAAACGCACCGTGATAAAACCAATGGATTCTTCGCAGTTGAGCATGGACTTAGGTATGGTGGCATTGACGAAGAACCCGCAGTTTCGCATGCGCATGGCGCATTGGTTGATGTCAGATACGATGGTCTGGTTGCCAAAACTAGCCTGACTTGCAACGGCACAGCAATTAGACAACTTCTCACATCAATGGCCGGATGCTGCTATGCGCTGGAATACCGTGAGCTTGGGAGATCCATCGTATGGGCAGAGAGTGCCACCGTATTTCCCATGTCATGGGAGATGATTTGGTGACTTAGAGATACTCGACTCGGTGGTAGAAATGAGGGTGGCCTTCCAGCAGCGGTCATCTGGTGCCATTTCCACATAGCCCTCTGGCGTGTGCAGCAGATAGCCTTGGGTGCTCCCGTCAGGACGCACGATCTGGTAGATGATCGTCATCGGTTCCGGGGTCGCCAAGAGTATCGCTTCCAATTCTTCGCGCTCTTGCCTGATCAAGTAAGAAAGCAATTTCGTGTTGCTGCGGATACTCTTGCTGACGCCGCCCATGTATCCATCAGGGCACGCCGTTTCTCCAGAAGATTTGACCGGAAGTATGCGGCCTCGGTTTTGTCCTTGGATGCGTGCGCCAGTCGTTATGCCATCTGTACTTCCCGGATCACGTCCGGGTGCCTGGCTGCGATGCGGAGTAGCGTCATCGCCGCGCCGGAAGGATTGCGTCGCCCCTGTTCCCAATCCTGCAGGGTACGAACAGACACGCCCATCAACGTCGCAAACTGTGACTGTGACAATCCTGCGCTGATTCGGGCCTGCACTATCTGCGGCACGTCGATCTTGTGGATAGCACCGTTCCTCCCGGCCTTCATCTGCCGGACAGACTCCAGAAGCTCCGCGCCAATATCGCGCTTGGCGTTGTGGTCCTTCCGTCTGCCGATCATATAGAGCAGCACCACCAGATAACAAATCCTGGAATGCAGGCGTTACCGTACCCACCGAGGCCGATTAACGGTGCGACAATTTGCCGCAGTTAACACGGGCTGCGCAGCGTGTAATATGCAGATGGCTTACATGGCATCAAAACAGGAGGAAACAGGTATGGCCAATCTATATAATCTACATAAGATTGCAACGTTACGTTTTTTGTCGACTACGGTGACCGCGATTACCATCGCCATGATTCCAAACATGGCGTCAGCTTGCGCTTGTGGTTGTGGTGTTTTCAACCTGGGTTTACCTGGTCTTCCCAGCACCTTCTACAAAACCAGGATATCTCTTCAGTACGATTATATGAACCAGAATGAAACCCAGCATGGTAGTGGTATCGTGTCGAGGAGTTTAAACCCGGACAAGCAAATAGAGACAAATTTCTTTAATTTAAATATTCAGCACATGTTCAATCATCAGTGGGGGATCACGGCGATGATCCCATACTGGAATAGGCACTTCGTCACCGACAGTAATGGTACTGTCGGGCTTACCGATGCGAGCCAGGGTGTTTCGCCACAAATACTTACCTCTAACGCCACGGTTCTTTCGGATATCCGTATAATGGGCATGTACACTGGCTTCTCAAGCGATATGTCCAGCGGTATAACCTTTGGTTTGAAACTGCCTACAGGGCCGACCAATGCCGGTAATTATTATCAAGGGGGCCCCATCATGGATCGGGACACCCAGCCAGGAACAGGTACGAACGACTTGCTTCTTGGTGGGTATAAGATGGGGAATGAGTCCGACTGGGGATGGTTCACGCAAGTCATGTGGCGTCACGCACTCGATAGTTACCAGGGGTATCGTCCGGGGGACAGTGTGAATCTCGCCGTGGGGGCGCATTACGACGGGATAGAGGCCAGCACCCATTTAATTCCTACCCTGCAGTTGAACTACCAGTGGCGAGGCCATGACCAAGGTGGTGGTGATGCTGCATATGGTAATATGAATAGTGGTTACTCAAACCTATATATCACCCCGGGTGTGCAGGTCAACCTGAGCAGCAAATGGTTACTGAATACCTCGGTTTATTTGCCGATTTATCGTTACGCCAATGGCTATCAGCAGGTCGCGCATTTTATGGCGAATGCGGGCGTGACATACCAGTTCTGAGATGATTGGCTGGCCTCTAATTGTCTAGCCTGTGTCCCGAAGTTAGAAGATCAAGTTGCGCCTTCGACAGTTCGCCACGAAAGGCCTCCACCTGTCCATCAGGAAGTCTATAAACCAACTCTGGTAAGGTGGTGGCACCAGTACTTATGAAAATCCGCTCATTCTGCCGTAACGCGGAATGAGTGGCTTCCGTGGCGGTGACGGATGAGATCGCCGCATGTCCAGTTCTAAGTAGCTCCATATAGTTATTTTTCATGGATTCTTGTGGATTTTGTGCCTGAAGAATGGCGGCGGCCTTACCGAAGCTGGAGTCGGTGAGGAAACCTACCGGCACGTAGCGAACGGTGAGTTGGCCTTTATCGACGAATGGACGTTCCAGTTGGAATGCTTTTGCGCAATATATACAGTTAGGATCGAAAAAGTCATAAATTACCGTTTTCCCTGAACCCATTTGAATATAAGTTGCATGCTTCAGTCGTACCCAAAGTTCTTGCCATTTGTCAGAAGCTAGCGCCGGCGACGAGCAGACAATAAAATAACCCATCAAAAAAACATACTTAATTATTCTTTTCATATTCCTCGGGGAGGGTATATTCTTCATTTTATCTATCCATCGTCATATTGAGCCATAATCAGGTCGGACGCCACGCAAACCTTGTGCGTTATTGTGTTTCATGAGGTCTTGGCCCACGGGACCAGAATCCCTGATGTTGCCGGCCCCGTGGTCGCCGCCGAGTCCGCCAATTCTGGACATTGCATAGCGCACACAACGCCGGACATTTCCGGCATCCTTGCTACCCACTGACCATCATCTTCCTGTTCATATTCCACACGTTTACGATGCATCCTTTGAGCTTACTATTCCAATTATAGGCGCTTTATGGGATTATGAAAAGAACCATATGACCCGCTCTGCAGTACTGCCCTGCCGCAACCCCACCAGACGTTTTATTAATAGAAAGCATCGGCCATCTCCTTGTCGTAGCTGTAACGCTGATAGTCTGCGCACCCCCTGTTCACCTTGTGATTTAGAACAGCATCAATAACGGTGGGAATCACACCGATTTTCTGCATACTGATGGCACAAGTCCTTCGTCGGTCATGTGCTGTCCCCATTTGCCACCTTCCAGCACCAACGATGCCGTGGCAGCAATGCGCCCCTTGCCGTTGCTGAAAGAGACAGGTGATCAACCAGCCAATCACCTGTACTATCGGCGTCATCTCCCCTTCTATCACATTGGGGATTTTACGACATCTGCTAAAACGGCTGTTTTTCGGTCATAGCCACCATCGCCGCATACTTTGCTGGCCAACTAATGGGACATGGGAGACATATGGACCATACTGGACGCTGCCGGAGGCATAATCATGGTACGTTGATACAACCCATGGAACATCCACGCGGTCAATCCGATGGTAACGACAAATAACGGCAGAAAAAGCACCATCGCCACGGTATGCCACACCTGCGCATGGGATATATCCATATGCAAAATAAAGTAGCCCTGAATAATTACCGCCACACCAGCAAGGAAAGATATCATCAGGACCGTCCCTAAAGGTGTCGTGATGTGCGTCACAGCCAACCAAAGACCTACCGTCATCAGCAACATGGAAATAATAAAACTCGCCAGATATGCGCGGCCATTGGCCAACTGCACCTCCGGATGATTTAACGGATCTTGCATATGTTCTGTCATGCCACTATCCCCTGCAAATACACAAAGGCGAATACAAACACCCAAATAACTGCCTGAAAATGCCAGAACAGTCGAAGATTAATCAGACGATAAACCACGTTGGCACTAAAACCCTCCCGCGCGACCTGAATCATCATGACCAACATCCATACCACACCAACGATAATATGCAGCGCGTGATAGATTATAATTGTGAAAAATATAGATAAAAATCCACTCACCTGTGGAAATATGCCATGCGCAAACATGTTGCCAATGTCTATGCCTGAAATCACCAAATAAACCACGCCCAGCAGCATGGCGACAAACATGCCGCCAATCACCCCGCCGCGATTTCCATTTTTTAGCGCAACCATCGAATATCCATAAATCAATACGCTGAGAAACAAGGTAATGGTTTGCCCATACGCATAGACTGGGTTAATAAATGCAGAGGACGATGGTCCCCCCGCCAGATTAACCACATGACTCAACACACCCAGTGTTGCGAACAATGCCGCATAGACCATGGCGTCAGTCAACATATAGAGCCAGAATCCAAAGGTCCGGGTACCGATCATGTCATGGCCGGCATAGTGTCGCGCCCAAAGTGTGGCGTGGGCCGGATCGACTTTTTGTGCTGCAGATGCACTCATTGAATAACTCCTTTTTCAGATATGCTCGAAAGCGGGCTTCCCTACCCAATTAATTAAGGGTCGGGATAAGCCCGTTAACGATCCATTGGGGCCAACGAAGGACTTGTGGAGGTTGTGCTACCGCTGATGCCACTCGTTCCAGACTGAAGAATGGAGTGGGCAATCACCGTGCCTCCCCGTACCCCGGCAGTCGGCATAGCTACGGACGTTTCATCGCGAGCACCACTTTCTACCTGCTCCACCGTGTGTGCAGGGATCGTCATATCGGTATCACGATCAAAAGACCGAATGATGATGAGTGCCACAATGAGTGCGACACACAACAACGCCAGCCACCAGATCCGCCAGATGAGGGCGAAACCCAGGCCCATGAAGAGCATGCCGAGGAATAGCGGAACGCCTGTATTCTTTGGCATATGAATACCCTCATAATCACCTGGATGCAGTTCCGTCAGTCCGTTTTCCTTGCGCCATGCCCACTCATCCAATACATTAACGTGCGGAATAAAGGCATAGTTATAAGCTGGAACGGGAGAATGCGTCATCCATTCCAAGCTCCGGCCAGTGCCCCAGGCATCGGCACCCACGCGATTTTTTACGCGGTCCCGAAGACTGACATACAGATGGGCCACGAAGAACAGTACGGCAACCACGTAGAACACCATGCCAACCAGCATGATATGAAGATATGGTGACCATTGCGTATAGGGAATATAGTCCAGGCGGCGGGTCATACCAGCAAAGCCGAGAAAAAACATGGGAACAAAGGTCCAGCCGGTTCCAATGATCATAAACCAGAAGAACCATTTACCCCATTTCTGTTCGAGTTTGAAGCCAAACACTTTGGGGAACCAATACTCAACGGCACCAAAAATACTCGCCGCAATCACCAAGACCATCATATGAAAGTGCGCGACCACAAATAAACCGTTGTGCCACATGTAATCGTTGCTGGCGAACGCGTTCATCATACCCGTCATACCACCAACCAGCAGGAGGAATAGCGCAAGCAATGCCCATAACATGGGTAGCTCATAACGAACACGCCCACGATACATCGTGAAGACCCAGTTGAATACTTTGACACCGGTAGGGATACCCACCAACATGGTCGTTACACTATAAAAACTATTGACACTGGGTGCTGCAGCCATAGTAAAGAAGTGATGCAGCCAGACACCCCAGGACACGCCGCCGATGGCGAATGAGGCAATCACCATAGTCACATATCCAAACAAGGTTTTTTCGGAGAACGTGGGAATTATTTCCGACATGATGCCGAAAGCTGGAAGAATCAGGAAATATACTTCGGGATGCCCCCAAACCCAAAACAGGTCATTATAAAGCATCAGGTTCCCACCCATACCAGCGGTATAGAAATGGGTGCCCACATAGCGATCCAATCCGAGCAAAGCCAACGCAACCATCAATACCGGAAAGGACGTGAGCGCGATGAGGTTGGTGCTGAGGGACGCCCACGTGAACATGGGCATACGCATCCAGGTCATGCCCGGAGCACGCATTTTTACGATGGTAGCAATCAGGTTGATACTGCCCAATGAAGTGCCGATGGCGCTCAATTGAAAGGTCCACATCCAGTAATCTACGCCCACCCCAGGGCTGTATGGCAGTTCAAAATAGGGCACAAACCCATACCATCCACCATGGGCAAAGTTACCTACGAACAGGGACATCATGACCAACGCGGCGCCCGCCGTTGTTAACCATAACCCCAAGGCATTCAGGTATGGGTAAGCCATGTCTCTGGCGCCAATCTGTAGCGGCACGATGATGTTCATGAGCCCCACCAACAAGGGGGTAGCCGCGAACACCACCATGATCAATCCATGGGCCGTGAAAATCTGCCCCAGGTGGAATGGCGTAAGATATCCATGCACCGCGCCCATTTCACCCGGTGAACCGGGGCCCACGGCCATTGCCTGTTGAGTGCGAATCATCAAGGCATCAGCGAAGCCTCGCAACAACATGACCAGCCCCAGTAAAATATACATGACACCGATTTTTTTGTGATCGACCGTTGTCAACCATTCTCGCCAGAGATATCCCCATTTACCAAAATACGTCGTTGCCGCCAGTACCATAGCAGCCAGGATGGCCACCACTATAAAAGTCACCACGAGAATCGGAACGTGAAAAGGTATCTGCTGAAGCGTGAGACGACCCAGCAGCGGAGTCCACGGCCCTTGTAAATGTACTAGCATGTCAATAATCTCCTGCTTTTTGTTCGGCGCGCTGTTTTTGCATGTAATTGACCATATTTTCGGTCATGGCCATGGGTGTCCGCCATACTTTGCCGTGCATGACTTCGCCAATCACATAATCAAACAAACCGGGTTGCACCTTACCGAAGGTTTGCTGATCACCACCCACGGCTATGTAAGGTTTTGCAAAGCGATTAAAACCAGCGTAGCTGAGATGCTGGGGCGATTGCTGAGTACTTTTCACCCATTGCGCAAATTGGGCCGCGCTTACCGCCTTCGTTTGGAAGTGCATCCATGACAGTCCTGCACCGCTGTAATCGGCAGAAAAGCCTATGTAGGTACCTGCCTTGTCCGCCACCAATGCCTGCTTGGTACGCATACCTGGCATGACATCGATCATGCCAACCAACTGGGGGATAAGGAAATCATTCACGACGGAAGTGGACGTCAGGCGGAATTTGACAGGGGTCCCTACCGGAACCACCAGCTGGTTTACCGAGGCAATATGTTGTTGTGGATAAATGAACAACCAGCGCCAATCTGTCGCGATCACGTCAACTTCCACGGAATCTCCGCCATCCACCTTCTGCGCTTTGGCAATAACACCTGGGTTGTAAGGGTTGACATCATAAATGGCCTTTACTGACAGGTAGGACAAGACACCGACCGTCACTAAAGGAATACCCCATACAATGGCCTCTATGGCATTTGAGTGGCTCCACGCTGGATCATAACTTCCTTTACCACCTTTTCTATATCTCCACATAGCCCATATGGTTAGTAACGTTGTGGGGACAATAATCAACAACATAATTACGACATCAAGAATGAAGTAGTGATAGAAGGTATGCGATATCAAACCTTCCGGCTTCAACAGATATAGGCCGTTATTAGAACAGCCCCCCAACGTGAGCAATGCTGGTGGTAGCACCATTTGTGCCCCCCTTCTGTAGCGTTTATTCTTTATAAACACCTGAACCTCCAATAACATACTGTGCAATATATCCGGGCCTTCGCCACCGGCCTCCCTACGCTCCCACCATCTCGCTGCTACTACTGTTATTTGTTTTATCTGACTGACTTGTATGATCAAACTGAGCCTGTGCACTGTACTCGTGGACTGCCGGAGCAGTGACACCAGATTGCTTACTAAAAGCCAAACGGAATTCCGCAACACAAGCTACGCGGCGCTTGCGGGATTCACGACCAGGAAAAATCAAGTACTCATCGGGAAATCTGAGCAACTTCTCACGGATGCTGCGCCATTGCTGGGCAATATTGCCTCCTGGCCCACAGGTGCCAAGCCTTGTGGCAAGGAGTGTTTCACCGGTAAACAGGCGATCGGCCCACCAATAGGTAATCGCACAGGGCATTTGCCCTGGCGTATGAATAACCCGGATTGTCTCCTCACCGAAATGTACAATGTCGTTATCCCGCAAACGCACATCGACACCTTTGTATTCCGTCGATTCGTGCGCAGCCACTCGCGGACCGAAGGACCTAAGCTGGTTCAACGCATCCTCGAGAGTGGGGTCGGGAAAGTGAGTTAGCAGAACATATTGCAACGCAATTTTTCGTTCTGCCAAAAATGACAGTGCCTGTGTGATGAGGTCTGCCGTGGGGTCAATAATCACTCCCTGCCTGGTGATGGGATCTCCCAGAACATACGAAAGCAATTTCTTCTTAGCGGCACACTGCCTAAATAACATAGATAATCACACCTGCTTGTGCTGTTAATACGCAAGCTATGCAATGGTCGATCCACAATTAAATTAATATATTATAATTATATTATATATTAATTTTTACTATATAACAATTTGATTAAATTAATATGTTTATAATTCTGATTGGCTGATAAATGACATTCTCAAACTTGAGCACTGCCACTTGTGGCAGCGCCTCGAATCAGTGCCCGCCATTTATGGCAGGCACATAAATATTTAATGGGAACTCATTTTCTGCGGACACGACAGCCCTCCCACTCTAGGGTTTGGGTGTCGTTGCTCCAGGGATCCCGACAGACGCCTTCCATTGCTGCATCTTGCCGATCAGTGGCGATTCCGCGCATTGCCGTGAAGTCAGGGCGCCGCAAGCGCTGGCCCATTCGCCAGTCACTCCAAAAAATTTCGCGGCAGATTGCATCTGTTGAGCCTGAGCGCCCGTTGACTGAGTGCTCAGAGCTTGATAGTACACCGCTCGCTTCCGCGCCCAGTTGGAGACACCTTGCCAGCATGCCGCCTGTAGCGCAGATGACGTCGCCGCACAGCGGGCACTATCCTGGCGCGCTTTGGTCATATCCGTCTGCCATTCATCAGAAAAGGAGGCCTTGGCGCTGCCCAGCGTCTGTGCCACAGAGGGCACGGCTGGAATAATCGAGGTGGAGGGAATGGACGGCATAGCGGCGAGAGGCGTCGATGGTGCGACAGTAGACGAGTAAGTAACCGACGGTGAGGCCACTGAAGGTGCCACTTGCGGCAAGACAACGGGCGTTCTGTGTCCCAACGGCGATCGGGCGGCAGGAGCGGATGGCAGTGGGGCAACGGCAAGTGTCGGGTGGCTACTCGCGGCACCTTGCGGCTGTGGCGCCATGCCATTGGTCGTAGTCGTTGCACACGCTGTCAACACCAACACGCCACCCGCAGTAAGCACAGACCATCGCATCCAACGCATGAAACACTCCTTCCGCAAATCATAAAACAACGTTCCAGCCTATCATTAGAACATGGCCGCTCAAAAGCTTATCTCTACCAATGTCCTTAAAACGCCCACATGAGATGACCGTTACACCGTGCAGCCTAGCAATAGTGCGTTGACCACTTCCTTTCAGGTCCTTAGAATAGACGATATCTACGTGGGAGGGGACCCCCTCCCTTTTTTTGCATCCTCTTTAATGTTGGCGAGGTGGGGCGTGCAGGCGGTCCTGGCATTGGCAGACGGCAGCATCTATCGCGGTAAAGGCTTTGGTGCCATTGGCTTGGCAGTGGGAGAGCTTTGCTTTAACACCGCCATGAGTGGTTACCAGGAAATCCTTTCTGATCCCTCATATCGGGGGCAGATCGTTACGCTCACTTATCCGCATATTGGCAATACGGGCGTCAATCCGGAGGACATGGAAGGCGCCCGGATACATTGCTCTGCTCTGGTCGTACGCAACCTGCCGCGCACCCCCAGTAGTTGGCGCAGCACTCAAAGTCTGCATGCTTTCTTGCAAGCACACCAGACCCCCGGCATTGCCGAGATCGACACCCGCGCCCTGACCCGCAGGTTGCGGGATGGCGGCGCTCAGAATGCTGCCGTCCTCGTCGGAGAAGCGGTCAACGATGACGACGCCCTTGCTGCGGCGCGTACCTTCCCCGGCCTCCTTGGTCGGGATCTGGTACAGGATGTGAGTTGCCGGGAGACAGGCATCTGGAATCTCGCCAGCGGCGCTCCCGATCAGGGCTACCACGCACAACCCGTCACCCGGTCACAGCGCCATGTGGTGGTTTACGACTTTGGCACTAAACGGCATATCCTGCGACTGCTGGCCGATCGTGCCTGCCGGGTAACCGTCGTGCCAGCCCGCACTGCGGCTGCCGAGGTCATTGACCTGCTCCCGGATGGTGTACTCTTCTCCAACGGCCCCGGCGATCCTGCAGCCCTCGACTATGCCAAAGAGGCCATGCGGCAGATCATCGCCACAGGCATTCCCACCTTCGGGCTCTGCCTGGGACATCAGTTACTGGGACTGGCCCTGGGCGCCAGAACCAACAAGATGAAATTTGGGCACCATGGGGCTAACCATCCAGTCAAGGATCTGCGTAGCGGCCGGGTACTGATCACCAGCCAGAACCATGGTTTTGCGGTGGATGGGGATACCTTGCCTGATTGCCTGATTGCGACACACATCTCTCTGTTTGACGGTAGTTTACAGGGTATGGCACATCGGGACCTACCCGTCTTTTCTTTTCAGGGGCACCCAGAGGCCGGGCCCGGCCCCCATGACGCCAGTGTGATTTTTGACGACTTCGTTCACGCCATGAACCAGCACGGAGGCCGTCAGCATGCCTAAGTATCAGGATATCAAAAGCGTCCTCCTCATTGGCGCTGGCCCCATCATCATCGGGCAGGCCTGCGAATTCGACTATTCCGGTGTCCAGGCCTGCAAGGCGCTGCGGGAAGAAGGTTGCCGCGTCATTCTGGTCAACTCCAATCCCGCCACCATCATGACCGATGCACAGACGGCGGACGCCACCTACATCGAACCCATCGAGTGGCAAACCGTGGCGCGCATCATCGCCATGGAACGCCCCGACGCCATCCTCCCCACCATGGGCGGTCAAACGGCGCTCAACTGCGCCCTGGATCTGCACCGGGAGGGGATACTGAAGCAGTATGGCGTCCGTCTCATCGGCGCCTCGGTCGAGGCCATCCGGGAAGCAGAAGATCGTGGCCTGTTCAAAAAGGCTATGGAAGAGATCGGCCTGGAGGTGGCTTGTTCAGCTTTCGGTCATGACATGGAAGGCGCACGGCGGATCGCCGAAGATATCGGTTACCCGGTCATCATCCGGCCCTCCTTCACCTTGGGTGGCACCGGCGGCGGCATTGCCTATAACCGCGAGGAGTTTGAGGAAATAGCTGCACGTGGCCTGGAGACCAGCCCTACCCACGAAATTCTCATCGAAGAATCCATTATCGGCTGGAAAGAGTTTGAGATGGAAGTGGTGCGCGACCGGGCGGATAACTGCATCATTGTCTGCTCGATCGAGAATCTCGATCCCATGGGTATTCATACCGGGGACTCCATCACCGTAGCCCCCGCCCAGACCCTCACTGATCGTGAATATCAACGCATGCGCGACGCCGCTATCGCTGTCCTGCGCCGTATCGGCGTAGATACTGGCGGTTCTAATGTACAGTTTGCTGTCAACCCCGAAGACGGGCGACTGATCGTCATTGAGATGAATCCACGGGTGTCGCGGTCATCGGCGCTGGCCTCCAAGGCCACCGGATTTCCTATTGCCAAAATTGCTGCCAAACTCGCGCTGGGTTATACCCTAGACGAGTTGCGCAATGACATCACCCAGGCGACACCGGCGAGCTTCGAACCGACCATCGATTATGTGGTCACCAAAATCCCCCGCTTCGCCTTCGAGAAATTTCCGGAGGCTGACGCCCATCTGACCACTCAGATGAAGTCGGTAGGTGAGGTGATGGCCATTGGCCGCAGCTTCCAGGAATCGCTGCAAAAGGCGCTGCGCGGTCTGGAGACAGGCGTGGATGGTCTTGATGAGAAACTCATCGGGAATGATCCAGACACCCAGCAAAAGCTGGAGCAAGAGTTAAGGGTCCCCGGCGCCGATCGCCTCTGGTATCTGGCGGATGCCATACGGCGTGGGTGGGATCAGGAAAGCCTGCAGCGTATCACCCACATTGACCCCTGGTTCCTGGAACAGATTTTCGAGATCGTCCAAACGGAAGAGAATTTGCGCGGCCTCCCTCTGGCGAGTCTCGATAACACTCGGCTCCGCATCCTCAAAGGCATGGGCTTCTCGGACCGTCGCCTCGCCCGCCTGCTGGGCTGCCGCGAGCAACTCCTGCGGGAGCATCGCCAGAAGCTGGGTATCCGCCCCGTCTACAAGCGGGTGGACACCTGCGCCGCCGAATTCCGTTCACCCACACCATACCTCTATTCCACCTATGAGATGGAATGTGAGGCAGAGCCCAGTAACAAGCCCAAGATCATGATTCTGGGAGGTGGCCCCAATCGAATCGGGCAGGGTATCGAGTTTGACTATTGTTGCGTGCATGCGGCCATGGCCCTGCATGAAGACGGCTTTGAGACCATCATGGTCAACTGCAATCCGGAGACTGTGTCCACCGACTATGACACCTCCGACCGCCTGTATTTCGAGTCGCTCACTCTGGAAGATGTCCTCGAAATCGTCGCTGTCGAAAAGCCCCAGGGCGTGATCGTCCAGTTTGGTGGTCAAACGCCACTGAAGCTCGCCAATGATCTGGAAGCTGCCGGTGTACCTATCGTCGGCACCACCCCGGATTCCATTGATCTGGCTGAAGACCGCGAACGCTTCCAGCAACTTTTGCAGCGTCTTAACCTGCGGCAGCCGGAAAACGCCATTGCGCGGAGCGCCCCGGAGGCCCTGAGCAAAGCCCGCGCATTGGGCTATCCGCTGGTAGTGCGTCCTTCTTATGTACTGGGCGGTCGCGCGATGCGTATCGTCTACGACGAAGATGATCTCGAACGTTATATGATAGAGGCTGTGCGTATCTCCAATGATCAGCCCATTCTCCTGGATCGTTTCCTTAATGACGCCCTGGAGGTGGACGTTGATGCCGTCGCCGATAGCCAGCAACAAGTGGTCGTGGCGGGGATCATGGAGCACATTGAACAGGCAGGTGTGCACAGCGGCGACTCCGCCTGTTGTCTGCCACCCTACTCCCTGTCCCCAGCCATTCAGGACGAACTCCGGCGACAGACCGTGGAACTGGCCCTGGCGCTCGGTGTGGTGGGCCTGATGAACTGTCAGTTTGCCGTTCAGGAAGAGCGCATCTATGTGCTGGAGGTGAACCCGCGCGCCTCACGGACGGTGCCTTTCGTCTCCAAGGCCACCGGCTGGCCCCTGGCCAAAATTGCCTCCCGCTGCATGACCGGGAAGTCGCTAGCGGCACAGGGTATTCCGCAGATTCTCAATCCGCCCCATTTCAGCGTTAAGGAAGCCGTCTTCCCCTTCATCAAATTCCCCGGCGTGGATGTGCTGCTGGGGCCCGAAATGAAGTCTACCGGCGAGGTGATGGGCATCGGTGCCAGTTTCGGCGAGGCTTTTCTCAAGGCACAGATCGGTGCCGGTGAACACTTCCCGCGCTCCGGCACGGTTTTTCTCAGTGTCCGCGACGCAGACAAGAAAGGCCTTATCCCTGCGGCACGGACGTTGTCCGAACTCGGCTTTAAGCTGATCGCCACCAAGGGCACCGCCGCTTTTCTGCATGGGGAAGGTTTGGATGTCACCGCGGTCAACAAGGTGACTGAAGGCCGTCCCCACATCGTCGATGCGATCAAAAACGGTAAGGTGCAGATCATCATCAACACCGTAGATGAACGGCAATCGGTGCGCGACTCTTTTAGCATCCGTCGTGCAGCGCTGCAAATGGGATTGACCTACTATACCACCCTGGCGGGCGCCATCGCCGGCGCTGCTGCCATTCACGCTCTGATGACGGAGGAACGCAGTGTCCTCCGATTGCAGGATCTGAACCAGACAAACACCAGCACGAGGTAGATATGAGCGACAAAATCCCCATGACCGTTATTGGTGCCCAGCGTCTGCGCGATGAGTTACATCGCCTCAAATCCGTGGAGCGGCCCACCGTTATTGAAGCAATCGCCGAGGCGCGCGCCAAGGGTGATCTCTCGGAAAATGCCGAATATGACGCCGCCAAAGAACAGCAAGCGTTTATCGAGGGACGTATTCGTGAGGTGGAAGACCATCTGGCCCGCGCCCAGGTCATTGATCCCAAGGCATTGAATACCGGAGGAAAAATTGTTTTTGCAGCCACCGTGGATCTAGAGGATGCGGAAGGCAACGAGGTGACCTACCAGATCGTGGGTGATGCCGAGGCCGACCTCAAGGAAAATAAGATATCCATTAGCTCCCCCATTGCGCGTGCGCTTATCGGCAAGCACCAAGGCGACCCGGTTGAAGTGCGCGCTCCCGGTGGAACGCGGGAGTACACCATTCTCGCCGTACGCTACGTATAGTACGTGTAGAAGGAAAAAGATTGACACAACATATCTACTTACTTTTCCTGGCCGTGCTGCAAGGTGTTACGGAACTATTTCCCATCTCCAGTCTAGGTCACGTCATCCTGGTACCGGCACTTCTCCACTGGCCCATCAACCGGGATGCTGAGTGGTTTCTGCCCTTTGTGGTCGTGCTCCACCTCGCCACAGCCACGGCATTGCTCTTGTTCTTCTGGCGCGACTGGGCGGCGCTGCTGGGTGGTTTCATTCGCGCACGTGGACATTCCAGCAATCCCCAGTCACGGCTGTTATGGATCCTCTTCATCGCCTCCATACCTGCCGGTTTACTAGGTCTTGCCCTCGCTCATAAAATCAAAGATCTGTTCGGTGGTTTCACCTTTGCTGCGGTTGCGCTGATGATTAACGGCATCATGCTCATCTGGGGAGATCGCTTGCGCGCGCGGCAACCCAGCCATTCACTGGACAATCTGAGTTGGATACGGGCTATCGGCATAGGATTCGCCCAATCCCTCGCGTTGATTCCCGGATTTTCACGTTCGGGTGCGACGTTGGTGGCTGGTATTGGTGTAGGATTGGACTATGAAAATTCCGCAAAATTTTCCTTCCTCCTCGCCACCCCCATTATTGCGGCAGCAGGGCTGCTGGAGGTACCCAAACTCCTCCACGCCCAGCTACCTTCCGGATTGATGGACACCATATTCCTTGCCGGTCTGTTATCAGGAATCTGCGCCTGGGCCTCAGTCTGGTTCCTGATGCATTATTTCCACCGGCATGAAGTCAAAGCGTTGCGGCCCTTTGGTATCTATTGCATCGCCTTTGGCGCGCTAGCACTCATTGCGGCCTGGGCCAGTCCGTAGATGCCGATGGCCAGGCCCAGCAGGAGTGGTGTGCTGTGGCGGAGTTGCTCATTATCCAGCGCCAGTACGGGCATCAGCATAAAAAGACCGAGCATGCGCGCCACGTAAATGAAACTCAGACCACTCACGGCCCGCTTTTCGAGCGGGCTCATGGGCGGGCCTTTGGCGCGGCCTTTGCCGCGAGGGGGGTCTCAGAAGAAGCCATAACCCATCACCAGTTTACCCAGAATCAGGGCCGTAAAGAGCAGGAAGAGGTAGGAGATGGAGTAGGCGAACATCCGCCGGGCGTAGCGGTCCATCTCTTGGCCTTCCGGCAGGGCTTTGAGGTGCAGGGCCATCCTTACAAACCAGGCACCGGAGAGCGCGGCGATAGCGCCATACACCCAGTCACCGGTAAGAAAGACGGGAACCAGGCTGACGATCCAGGTGAGGATGGCGTAGTTCAGGATCTCCTTGCGGGTGCGATCCACGCCGTGGGTCACCGGGAGCATGGGGATGCAGGCTTTGGCATAGTCTTGCCGACAGCAAATGGCCAGTGGCCAGAAGTGCGCGGGGGTCCAGACGAAGACCAGCAGGA
>Ga0315298_1000956_pt1 | contig 54826 bp, 80 predicted proteins | sample WHS_1_MG_FD_203077 | JGI IMG/M metagenome (GOLD analysis project Ga0315298, IMG submission 203077) | Extremophilic microbial mat communities from Washburn Hot Springs, YNP, Wyoming, USA - WHS_1_MG | ecosystem: Environmental > Aquatic > Thermal springs > Hot (42-90C) | place: USA: Wyoming... | reverse complement strand
CCCTCTGCGGTGGAGTGATGGGGACAGATTAGGACTGCCTCGCCCACATTAGAGGCTAAAATGAAGCAAATCGGTTAATGGGAGGCGAGCTCTCGTATAGAGAGTTCTGAACGAGCAGTCCTAACACTACACCACCGCACTTTAGGGTAGGCTCATTAAAACTTACTCCCTAAATCTGCTTTAAGGCTTACGCTTGCCAAACGTTTAGGGAGAAAGAAGTCAAAAAATAATAAGCCCTTTTAGCCTGTTATGGCATAAACCATATCCCGTTTTAGACGGTTAGCCCTCACAGGCATAGGGCTTATAAATGAAAATTGGGCTTTTGGAGAACCCACTAATGCCATTTCCACAGCCTAACGTTTTTCGCTCAAACGGGTAGGGTTTCCACCCCGCCGCTGGGTTTCCCAATCGGCTTTAGGGTAGAAAAATGTGGGAAAGTGGCGGATAGGCATAGAGCCTATCACCTGCGTTTTTTCTGGCTTTCAATAGTCTTTTTAATCCACTCGGATAGGCTGAATACAGGCTGAACGGTTACGCCTAGCTCTTTAAGGCTGTCTGGGACAGCCACGTTGTCAATGTATTTGATGCCTTTCCTCAATGGGCTGATTTTCTCCATGTGGGGTTTTCTCGCTTCTTTTAGGGCTTTCCCTGTCTTTTCGATTTCCTCAAGGGCTTTCTTATAGCCCTCAAAATCAGCGTTCTGTATGAAAGTTTCAAGGTTCTGGCGTAGATACTTGCGTGCCTCGTTAGAGGCTTTTCGCTGTTCCGCTGTGGCGTCTTTCATTTCAGCGTTTAGGGCTGAAACGCCCAATGCGTAGCCTGTCCTCTCTGCGACTAAATCCCTGAAACCACGCAAAAGAGTAAGCTCTTGCTCAACTTCTGTGGGGATAACAAGAGCTGTGGCTTCAGCCTGCACACCCTCGGCTTTACCTTTAGGCATAAAAACACCTTTTAGGCTATTCTGGAGGCTAACCCGCAGGCTACTGACGTTAGGCTTTAATGGTGGCAATTCTCCCCCTTTAAGCTGTCAAAAAGATGGGAATTAGGGCGAAACTTTCGATAGTTACGGATAGCTCTCCAAAACGCTGGGTTATCCCTGTTCTTCAGAAACTCCTCATATAAAGCATCTGAAATCCGTGCAATAACGTAACGGAATAGGCTTTCAGGGTGCTTATCTCCGATATGCTCAACGATAAACTCCTCTGCCCACTTTCTGGAAACGCTGAAATAGTGATAATTGCATATTCGACATACAGCCATGTAAGGCATAAAACCCACCAAATTTTGGCTTAAAGGGTTTAGAGAGCCACAAGTAAGCCTTTAACCGTCAAATTCTAACGGCTTTATTCTGCTTCAAGCGGTTTAGATTAGCCGTTCTTATGCACACGCCAATATATTAGGCGTGTTGTGTGCGTGTGCGTCTATATCGGGTTTCACGCACACACTCATAACCGAAACCGCTTAACCCACTCGGTTATGAGCGCATCAAACCGCCACCTAAACCGTGCTTAACCGTGTTTGACGCATCACACGGATTAAGGCGGTTTTGGTTTTGGTTTTCACACGCTTAAGTTTGCAAAACCGAAGTTTTGCAAACTCGAAAATATAATAGTTTTCGAATAATTTAAACTTTTATGTTATGCTTCAAATATGCTTTAAATATCAAATTTTAAGATTTTGGCTTATTTTTACTAAATAAGCTCAAAATGAGCTTAACTTTAATTTACTTCGAAAACCTCGAAGTTTTTCGAAGTTTTTAAAATTGCAAATAAAAAACAAACTACGTGTTTGTTAACATTTTATTACAAAATGTTTAAAAGCCTTTTTTTAAAATGCTTTTAATTGGGGGTGGTGTTTGGGTTGAGGGGAGCTAAGTTCGGGGCTAAGACTAAGAGGAATCTCCTAACGGATGAGGAGGTTTCTAGGCTTTTGCAGGCTTGTAGGGGTTCGGTTGAGAGGTTTGTGGTTTATGTTCTGCTCTACACGGGTTTGAGGGTTAGCGAGTTTGTTCATATGCAGCGGAGTTGGGTGAGCTTTAAGTCCGAGTTTATTGTTGTTCCTGAAAGTCAGCCTTGCACATTTCACCACGAGTGTAGGAAGAAGAGGTATGTTAGGGATTGGTCTTACGGGAGGAAAGTTCTTGTTCATAACGTCTGGAGGGTTAAGGTTCCGGAAGCTGCGAGGTCAATTCCATTGTTGCCTGAAGTTAAGCCGGTCCTTGAAGAATTCTTTAGAAAACATAAGTCGGTCAGCGAAGTTATCTCAGACAGGGTTGAAGCTTGGAGGATAGTTAAAACGGTGGCTGAAAGGGCTGGGTTAAGTAAGAGGATTTTTCCCCATGTTCTAAGAGGAGTCTTCGCCTCCATCTTGGCTGGGAAGGAGTTCGATGCCTTGTCCATTCAGGCCATTCTCGGGTGGAAATCTGTGAAGACCGCTGACGAGTATATTAGGATATCTCCTCAAAGGCTTATGAAGATGACGAAGGAGAAGTGGTGAGGACTATGATGGTCGAGTGTCGAACACTTGCTGACATTTAACTTGTCTTAAGTTTTTCAACGACTGATTTGATGTATGCTAAGCGTGAATGATGGGCGAGCTCGTCGCTTGCGATGCTTTCAATGTCTGACGCCAAGTGTAAATAGTTTATTCCGAGCTCCCTGCGTATAGTGTCGGCTAGCTTCCGGTAAGAGTCTGCTGCCTTGCTCTCATCATCTATGGATGCTTCTAGCTCTCGCAGAATCTGGTCGAGGCTTCCTGAAGGTTTTCCGACCTCTTGAGTTGCTCCCCACCTTCCCGTAACCTTTCCTTCAGAACCCTCTTCCATATCTTTCAGTTCTCCTGAAGATTTATGCGCTAAACTCCCTTTTTTAGGCTTCGATTCCGCTTCTCCAACAATCAGAACCGGCACCTTCTCTATTCCTAAAGTTTTCGCAACAAAAGCTCTGTGCCTTCCCTCATGCGTGGGCCAGCCAAACCACATCCGGGAATAGTCAAGAAGCAGTGGAGGCAGCTTTTCCCCCTTCATAATTTGTTTGCGGATGTAGTCCAGCGAGGTTTTCGAGAAAAACTCTTCACGTAGGTCCAGAAGGGCGGGTATGGTGGGGGTTATCGGATGGGGAACCTTTGCTAAAAACTCGTCAGGCGACATCCATGCCAATTCAACTTTTTTCCCAAGACTTTGGAAGTACCTTTTCAGATCTTCAGCCTCATCTTGGTCGAGCAGATACTGGACAAGTTCGCTACCTTGGGTCACATAAGGATTCTGCGGCAACCTTAATCACTCATTTAAACACCCAGATTAAGCCGGTTTGCCGTTCCACTTTGTCCTGCAACTCTTCGAAGGAGATGCGTCCAGCCCTGTAATCTTCCAGCCAATTCTTGTAGTAGACTTCGCAAAAGTTGAGGAAATCCTGCCTGGTGACGCCCCTGATGACATTGCTGCTTCTCTTCTTACGTTTAGGAGCGTTTTCGTAGGGATGCCATAGACCGATTGAAGCCATCTCAGCGTCTAGAACATACTGGGTGAAGGGCGGCAGATCGCAATAGCAACGACCACAGTGGGGACACTTGTAGGTGTCACATATTGGACAGTATTTTCCCTCCTCAGTCCTCCAAAGGGAACCGCAGTCAGGAAACCAGCATAGATCTAAATCTACGCCGATTCGCTTCTTCAACTCTTCATCAAGTTTCATAAAATAGAAAAAAGAGGAGGATAAAGATAAAGTATTCGTTGACCCAGTCGATCACTCGCGCATCTTTGCAGAACCCTTATGATGTAAGGATCGCACTTCTTTGGCTGTTTCAAAAAGTTCAGGGTCGTAATCTCGCCAAGTTCCCTGCAATCTCTTTTCACACCATTTTAAAACTAGCTCAGCTTGTTTCTTCTTCGCCTTAAGAAAGGGAAGAATTTGTTCTAAAAGAGATTTAACGTCTAAAAGTCTAGCGACAGGTCATACCTCGCTTTTTCAGCTCTGTATTTTAGTGTAACGCCACCAAGCCTAGTTCTCACCCAAGTGATTAAATCCTTGTCTGTATTTGCAATGCTGATAAGGGGTCTCATTCTCGGTCTGGGTCTAGTTCCGTAAAAGTTGATAGTAATCATTCCCTCTCCGTCAATTAGACCAGCTAAATAAACGGCGTCGTCATGTTCAAGAGTTGGGATCATTTGCTTCCAGAGTCGTGTTCTAACGGAACTACGCGAAGCTTGCTCTCTACGCGCCTTGTGTTCAATACTGCTCCATGTTCTTGAGGGTAAAAGCTTCTTTAAGAGTTCTTTGTCTCCAGAACTGTAAAACTTTTTAAGAATATCGATTTCTTCTGTAGACCAATGTGGTTTTCGCACGGAAAAAAATGGGGGGAAGAGTGGTATAAATGTTACTACTCACTCTCTCATTTTACTTGTCCAACGGTCACGCCACTTGGCCTCAAGGCCTGCTTTGACCATGAGGTCGTAGTGGTCTGGCATGTACTTCCAAGCGTCTTTGTAGTTGGCTTTCCTTGTTGGGCCGAAGGGGGTTGCGTCATACCCGGTTTTGGCCCTTGCTTCAGCTGCTCTGTAGCTGCGTTTCATGGTGGGTATCTTTGCACCGTACTTTGTTGCACCTTTTGTTGCTAGGTCTTCAAGGGTTGCCATACAACCACCTCTCTTTCACAATGCTTGATGGGGAAAAATCTATATAAACAGTTTTGTATTACTAAAAGTGAGACCTAAATGTGGTTGGATAGAAGAAAAAGACGCTCAATAACATTCAAGGTTGATGATATTGAGTTTCAGATGGTTAAGGATATAGCTGAAGCTCTTGAGGTTCCGATTGGAGAGGCTGTTAGAAGGGCTATTTGGGCTTTTTGCATTCTTTATTCTGATGACCTTAAGCTCAGGGATGCCTTACATGACAGTTTTGATCCAGATCAGCCCCTAGCCCATGCGCTTAAGCCCATACCTGAGTTAGCCCATATTTTGGGAATAGAGCTCAAGATTTGGAAGAGGCAGGCTGCGATGAACTAGACGGTCATAGCTGTAATCCATTTTTCGCTAAGTTCTAGGGCTTCCGGATATAACGATTCTGCCACGGTGGCAGCCAGCTCGGGTGGTTTAACGAACCTTCTGGCTATGCCCCTAGCCCAGTCCTCAGCCCAAGTAAGCGCCTTCTCTATCAAGCCTGGCGGGTATCCTTTCGCTTTCCACTCCGCCACTTTCTTCTCTCTTATTGGCTCGAATCTGGCGTCTATCCTTTGCGGTGGGTCTAGACCCTTCTGCTTGAACCTTCCAGCTATGGCTGAATAGGCTATTTCCCCTGTTTTACTTTGAAGGTTAATAATCTTCCTTAATGCTTCAGTGGGTTTTGCCTCTTCAATCAGCTTTACAGCTTCGTTTATTTCCTTTGTGAGAGCATCACCTTCAGTAGGGCTTATGAAGCCAAGCCTAATGGCGCGGTGGAGTTCGCCTAAAGCGTGGTTTGCATCAAGCCATCGCCTAGCCCTGGTCAAATCAGCCTCTTCTAGGCTGTGTCTTGCAACGGAAATGTCAAAGTAGAGGCTGTCAACGGGGTCCAGCTCCATCATGATTTCCCTAACAACCTCAGAGGAAACTGCGCTGGTTTCTGTTGATCTGCTTCCACCCTTAGGCTTCTCAAATAGACCTATCAGCATAGAGGCCGCTGATGCGCAGAGGAAAGCTGCCGCGCCAGCCGTCAACAACAGTGGGATGAGGTTAAATTCCTCTTCAGTCATAGTTCACCAATAATAATTTGTCGTGCGAGAATAAAGTCTTTACGGTTTAAACCCCCAGGACACCATCATCTTTTCCATGTCAATGATTATTCAGACCAGTTTTCATGGATACTCTTTCCCCAAGCCTTTTCCTCCTATTGAATTTCTCCTTTATGTTAGACCTTTTGCCTATCAATAGAGTATATGGGTCTATTATAGGCGAAAAAATGGAGGAATAGAGTCTATCGGAAAAAAGGGATAGGTTAAAATAGATCTGCCGCTTAGACTTATTATTAAAAAGGATAGGCTTAAAAAGAAGTTTGATATAGATGAAATAGGTGTTCGGATGGAAGGCTTGCCTCCAATAGAAGAGAGGGTTAAAGAGCTTAGGGCTGAAGGCTTAAGCGAAGCTGACATTGTTTTACGCTTGTATGATGAGGGCTATCCAACGCATGACATTATGAAAATGGGCTTCTCGCTGAGGCACCTGGCTAGGAGGAGGAAGATGGAAGAAGGAGATATGATGGCTAGCCTTGAGGGGCCAGCTGGCAGAGGGGAAGGCTACCTGGCGGAACTGAAAACTATGATAAGGTCCCAGATAAGCCGAACAAGGGAGCTCACAGAGCTTTTCTACGATGTGGGCTTGGGGGTTTTGCTTGCAGCCTTACGAAAGTCAGGCATGAAAATAGAAGATTATAGGAAGATTGCCTTGGAGAGGGGAGCAATAAGAGACGCCTTAAAGATGGCTGGAGACACAGCATTCAAAGCCTTGGATTACTACGAGTCAGATGTTGTTACCAAGCTTGAGGAGGAGAGGGATGAAGCCCGCGTGGCCTACAGCCTTGTAGCTGCACAGCTTAAGGAGCTAACTGAAAGCCTCGACCCTAAGATTAGGCTTGAAAAGATGATTCACACATACCTTGCAAGCGGAAACGTCGACGCAAACGTCCTAACCACGCTAATAGACAAGTGGCTCAGCATCGAAGTTGTCGGGTTAAAGGCGGGGGTAATGGTGAAATGAGCGTAGAGGACATTGTTGAAGAGTACAGTAGAAAGTGGAAAGTTTCGCGGGAGGAAGCCGAGCGCAAAATAAAGAAAATGCTGGAGGAGAAAACTCCTTCCCAGGAGACAATTTTCCCAGAACCAATCGGAGAAATAAGCAAGAAAATCCAAGACATAAACCAGGCAGCGTTAAGCACAGCCTACACTCGAAGGCTCCTAAGCGCTCCACCTGAAGACGTGGCTGCCTTAAGGGATAAGATAGAAAAGATCGACGCAGTCGTAGCAGATCTTAAAGCCGGAATTGAAGCCAAAATTAACCAAATCACCGAAATCCTCAACGAGAAGACCAGGAAAGAACAGAGGGAAGAACTTCTAAAAGAGCTGGACAGTAAAATGGACCCGTTAAGGCAGACCCTTCAGAACATGGTGGAAAAACTTAGGGGCTTGGAAAAAGGTGAGTCGCCGACAAGCGGAGCGGTAAAGCCAACTGAAGCTGTAAAGCCAAGCGAAATCCTGAAACAGGCCGACCAACTTGCTGAGGAGGCTAAAAGCTGGCTGAGTAAACTTGGCTACAAGGTTGAACCTGAAAAACTTTCCCGCGATGAAGTTCAAAAGATGATCCAAGAAGCTCAGAGGCAGGCCTTGGCAAACCTTCCAACAGAAGAACTTAAAAAGAGGCTGCAGGAAGCCGGATACAAGATTGTAGGCGGACCCCTAACGTATGAACAGGTGGAAAAGCTTATGGAAGAGGCAAAACGCAAAGCCCAAGAAGAAGCCATAGACGACAAACGCATAGACGCAGTTGCCGGCATAATAAGAGAAAGCGTCTCAAAAATCATTGAAATGTTCAGACCCGCCGTCGAACTGTGGTTGCAAAGCACACCACAACAACCTTCTGGAACTGGAGGCGAAGAAACACGGAGAATATTGAAAGAGGCTTCAAAGCAGCCGACAAGCTCATCCTAAAAACAAACGAGGGCTGGGAATGGAGCAAATTGAAAGGGCTGGTCGTTTCACTGGCAAGCTTGGACTGAAACTTTTGGAGGGGGCTATTGAAGGCTTAATTAAGGGACTGCTTACAGTCATGGGGGCGGAAAGACTCAGCCTTTTTATTGAAAACGACTGGAACATTCTCGGAAGCGTTTTCTATGGATTGTACCGCCCACCTGTAGAGGCATACCAGAAGATGAAGCCTGAAGAAATCGCCAAGGCTGAACGTGTGAGGCAGAACCTAGCCCGCACCGTTTTGCCCGTCATAGGCATGGCCCGCAGAATAGCCGCAAACTTCCCAGCCTCAACCGTTGAAGCCAAAGTGACTGCGGACTGGCTTATGGAGAAAGGCGAAAAATACTTTCCAGAAATTGTAGCTGTAATTAAGCAGCACGGCGAAGAAGGAAAAGCCTGGATTGAAAAGCAGGCTGAAGAGATAAGGCAGTTTCTAACAGGCAAAATAGTCTTTCACCCCCAAAAGCTATGCTTCGTTGAAGTTGAGGAGTTGAAGGCTGAAATTGCAAAGAAAAAGTAAAAAGTATGGTCCATACTCAAAGGGAGATTTAAATAAGGCTATAGACTTGCTTCTTCACCCCCTAATTTCCAATTACCCGCAGCTCTTAAGTGTCGACGGGCTATTGCATGGACTTGTTGAAGGAAACGTTAAAGAAAGCATTCAAAAGTTTCTACGCTACAACATGAACACGCTTGCGGAGGAGTTTTGGAAATGGCTGGAAAGTCAGAGCAAGTAGTAGGAAGCTTAAAAGAATTTAACGAGTTCGTGAAAAAGAGGGATGAGAAAGGTCGTTTCCTAAAAGGTCACATCCCTTGGAACAAAGGCTTAACAAAGGAATCCGATGAAAAGGTTAGAAGATACGCTGAAAAGGAATCGATCATTAAAAAAGGAAAGCATTACTCGCCTAGAACCGAGTTCAAGAAGGGAACCATACCTTGGAATAAAGGTTTGCCGAAGGACATCTGGTGCAACCCAGAAATGGAGGCTAGACGCCTTCATAGATTAAGAGAAGCTATTCCGAACAGATGGACAGAAAAAGAAGTGGAGATTTTGAAGAAATGTTACCCTTCCGTGCAAATGGAGGAAATTCTAAAACTTCTTCCTAGAAGAAGTGCTCATGCAATTCGTCAAAAAGCTCAAAAACTTGGACTACGTAGAACTCAAAGGTTTAGGTGTGAAGTGTTCGAAAAGAAGGTTAACCTCGAGCCTACGGAGGAACTAGCGTATGTCTTGGGAGCTGTCCTTGGGGATGGCTGCATAGTAGAGCAACGAAAAAAGGGGAATTATATCATTGTTCTTTCAACCACTTCCAAAATATTCGCTGAGTCGTTTGCCTTAGCTGTAAGAAAGCTTGGTTTACACGCCTCTCTATCCCAAAACCTCCACCCCAGTCATTTGGGTCAAAAGCCAATTTTTTATGTTAGAGCCCATTCAAAGAGGCTTTTTTCTTTCATCAAAAACCTTACTTTCCCCGAATTGAAAAAGATACTTGCACGTGAAAGCCATGCTATCGCTTTCTTAAGAGGATTCTACGAAGCTGAGGGATCTTTTAAAAGAAGAGGTGAAATGTCGATTTCGAACTCGAATAGAGCTCTTTTAATGTTCGTAGGCAACCTTATGGGGAAGGTGGGTGTTCCAGTTAACGTTACAGGTCCTTATCTTTGGGGAACAAATCGAAAGCCCATGTTTCTGATACAGGTCGGTAAGGAGAAAACAAAAAAGTTTTTGGGACTGGTGAAACCTTCAATAAAGTGTGGTGTAGATGGCTGACGAAAAACCTATACAAGATATATTGGCAATGCTAACCAAAACTCCCGAGGTCGCGGGACTGGCAGTGAGTATCGGGGCCATCGCACTTGGGGCCTCGTTGATGATTGATGACTATCGCGATTTCGGGAAATTGGGAACTGAACGGAATCCGCCAGTGCCCCATCATGAGATCTACGGCATCCTCGTTTTTATGGGTGGGGTTACAGGAGCATGCGCTTCGGGGCTGGCGTTGCTTAAGAAGTTGCCTCCACCTCCCAAGCCTGTTGAAAAGTTGCCGCCCTCAGTTCTAGAAGGCGCACCCCCAGAAATAGTTGAGCAGTTCAGATGAAAACTTTTAAAGAAGAATAATTAATAATATTATTGTGGTGCTCAGTTTGGCTCAGAGAATAGAGGATTACGCTGCTGTGGGTACAGTTTTCGCCATTCCGATAGGCGCTGCTGCACTCAGCCTCTTGTTGAAACCGACAGAAGCCATAGCTGGATCCGCGCCTTTGAAGGTTTCGTTAAGCGAGTCCATGGGCTTCAACATAAGCCCATACACTTACGTGTCGGGAATAATCAGCGGCATAAGGGTGCAGGACATACCGCGGGACATCTGGTACAGCTGGGATCGTCCAGGCCAATGGAGCCCAAGCGCACCCGTCGTAACCGTTGGCTCTAAAACGCTTTACATAGCCTTCTGGGCTGTGAACCAGGGCAACGCTACTGGAACCTTGACGCTTACAGTTAAGGATGACACAGGTAAGACTCTTGCGACGAAGTCTGTTTCATGCGCTCCAGGAGCAGGCGTCGGCATAGAAGCCCCAGATCTAGATATGCCAAACAGAACCTACGGCATTACTTTATCGGTAACTCCTTAGCGGGAAACTATGATGGCTGACACTGTAACCATTACAGTCGGCAGCGAGCAGATGGATTTCACAATCGAACCGTACAAGGTTCCTCCAGTTGAGTGGTGGCTTTTAGCTGCTGTTCTAGGAGTTGGAGGATTAATTTTAATTGGCGGCATAGTCTTATATTATGAAGCGGTGAAGAAAAAGTGAGGCATAGTGGAGACTCGAACGGTAACGATGCAAATGTTGAGATAAGTCCACAGGAGGTTAGCGCCGATCCAGGTGCAACAGTATCCTTTGGCTATTCTGGGAACGCGTGGGCCCGTCCCGGGGCGCCAGGCAACATTATTGGCGTCGTCATAGGCATGGAGGACACGCCTCTCAGCGTTGTTTACTTCGGCATACCAGGAGTTCATCCTGGACAGTCGTTTAATGGAAGCCTATCTTTCACGGCGCCTTCTGAAACTGGAAAATACAGGATTTTTGGAATAGTGGCAGCCCAGTACACGCGTGAGGATGCTGAACGCTGGTACCGAGAGCATCCTGAGCTCCGCTTCCAACTGGGAACATTAACTGTGGAAGCCGCTCCACCGTTTCAATGGTGGATTCTTACCTTAGTTGGCGGGCTTGGAGGAATAATTATAATTGGGAGTGCAGTAATATATAATGAGGTGGTGAAGAAGCGTGTCGGTTGAGGAGAAAATTAGACGTTTAACAGACTTCTTGAGGGCTAACCCTGCCTTCGCCAATGTCCCATTTCTAATAATCGCCGGCAAGCCAGTAACACCCACCCAAGCCTTAGATATGCTTCAAACTGGTAGAAATGTAGAAGAAATAATGACTGGTCTTACGAAGCTCGGCTTAGATTTACCTTGGGAGCTCACTGAAGAGTTCTACAGGCGCCTGTCAGCCGCCTTTCCTGAAGCCCCCAAAATCTATGCCCTGCAACAGTATGTTCCAGCCATGACGCCGACTGAAGCCTACGAGCATGTTAGAGAGAAAGACGCGGTTGGCGAATCCCTAGTGAAGATGTACGCAAACCTGTTGAGCTTCATGAGGTTGAGGGTTGATCGCTAATGCCTAGAATGGATACGGCGATATGCTCACGCCCTAACTTTGAAACAGCCACATACATTGGCACTCTTGCCCTTCAACACGCCGTAGACTACCTACATCTTAAAGGAATAAGCCTAGACGATTTGGTTGGAAACGACGCAGTGCGCACGAAGGTGCTTGACAGCCTAAGCCGCAACGACCCAATATGGCTCATTATGCTAGGTCATGGGAACGAGGATAATCTAACAGGTCAGGATTACGATAGGATTTTTTGGACATGTGACAACGCTGAGCTTAGGGGTAGGGTTGTCTACGCCTTGTCATGTATTACGGCAGCCAAGCTTGGACCTGACGCGGTGAATAATAAGGGTGCAGTTTGCTATATTGGCTATGCGGACACGTTCAGCTGGACCCAAGGAGCTATGCAGGATCCCCTCGTAGACGGCTATGGCATAAGCTTCTTTGAACCAGTTTTAGAGGTGATCTACCGTTTAGCGGACGGGGCCACAACCGGCGAAGCCTTCAAGGCAAGCATTGACAAGTGGAACTATTGGATAGACTATTGGAGCCGAAGCACAGATCCATTTGCCCCTACGATTTTGATGTTGCTGCTTCATGACCGTGACTGCCAAAAGCTTATTGGAGACGAAGCCGCCCGCGTGGTTTCAGCCGTTCCTGCGCCTTGGTGGCTGCTGATGGCTTTAGGCTTTGTGCCTGTAGGAGCAGTTGTAAGCGTTGTAGGCGGGGAAGAACTTAGAAAAACCGGGGTGATTCCCGTATAATGTATGAAAAAGGTGGTCCCGTAGCGCCGATAGATAGAACTCCAACCAACGAGAACGCAGAGGTTTCAGCAGGCGACATCATCGAAATGCAGGTGCACTACAGCTGCCTAATAGATCGCTACATCGCCACGCCCCACAAAACAGTCGCCGACGTGGAAAGGGAATACGCAGAACGCTATTGGGCTAAGGTGGTTGAAGAAGGACATCAGCCTCTCTACGTTAAAACGTGGGTTTACAACGTTGAAAGCAGACAGTTCCGTGAGTGGACTGAAGTCCGCGGAGTCGTCGCCATACAAGCCGTCTGGAAAGCACTTCACGCTTCACCACTCGCCATCACCATTGCGGTCACATGGGCGGTTGTAGTTTTAGCAATAATAGTCGTCGCCTACCTGACATCGCCGTATTGGGGGCCGCTGTTTTGGAGATGGGCTGGCTATGAGCCTGGAGAAGCCCCGCCATCACCGTCAGCAGCTCCAGGCTTGGAATGGGTTGTCTACATCTTAATTGGACTAGGCATCATAGCCGTTTTACCCACAATACTTTCCTACATTAGAGCAAGAGAGAAAGCAAAAGAATAAATATAAAAAGGTTAATGCTAATTCTATTGTGGGAAAGTGTGTATGGCTCAGGAAGTTCCGTGGTATAAACAGGCCTTCGGTTCTTATCCATATTCAGCTGATGTTCTTGACATTTTAAGGGCAATACCGGGAGGAATCCTCGGAGGATGTGTGGGCGCAACATTCAAAGAGCCTGAAAACGCGGCTTTAGCTGGCGCCGTAGTCGGGGGAGCCTCAAACGCTTTGGTTAGAGCTCAAATTGCAGTTGAATACAAAGCTTACCAGCTGGCAGCTCCAGGTCAACCCATCTACAGTGAAACCCCAGGCTTCACTGAACACCAACTGTTCGTAGGCTTGTTAGAGTCGCTTTTAGGAGCAGGCACCGGCGCATTGATAGGCTACGTGGCTGCGAGATGGATGAAGTAGGTGATGGAATGGCTGAAGTTGAAATCACCGGGTGGACAAGGACAGCCCTGCTTGCGCTTGGTGCAGGCGCGGGCGTCCTAGTCGTAGCCGGTTTGCTCCACCTGGCGAAGCAGTACGGGTTGATCAGGTGAGTGAAAGGGTAAGTGCTGTTGTGGTTAACTATAACGAGCCCACATTGGAGAGGTGCCTCCAATCTTTAAGTCAGCAAACTGTTCCATTAAAGGAAATCATAATTGCAGATGGCGGTTCCAGTAAAGAACAGCTGGAGATAGCTCAGCAACATGGGAAGGTCATCGGCCCCATCCAAGGCATAGGTAAAGCAAGAGTGCAGGCCATCTTAGAAGCGGAAAATGAATACATATTGAGCTGCGATTCGGACAGCATCTATGATCCCAGCTACGTGGAGTACGCGTTAGAGAACCTCCACGAAGCCAACGCTGTCCGAGCGGGCACCATACTCCCACTAGAATGGAACGAGTGGCTTGGACTTGTGGAAACAACGTTTTCGCTCCTGCCTCCCTATGAGTTTTCATATGCCTTCAGACGTTCAGCATTTCTAGCCGCTAAACTCCACCATGAGGATTACAGCCACCCAAGGGCGGATATCGGCTGGCACTTGGCTTGGCGACTGTTGCCTAGACTGGACCCGCGTATGAAGGTGTGGACGCGTTTCCCAACTCAAGGTGCGAAAACCGCAACAGCCTACGTGCCCGCAGCCCTTGGCGCTTTAGCCACTTTAGCTGGGGTTACAGCCATCCCAGCGGCGAATGAAATTTCAAAACTTTTAAAGGGGCGTAGGATAACGCTTTGAAATGGCAATTGCCAAATAGTAGATGTTGTTGGCTGCAGCGGCGAAGGGCACTATGGGCGGAACAAGCGCGAGAGCCACCTTAACCGTCGGGTCAACCTTCCAAGCCTCGCCTAAATGCCAAATCAAAGCTTGACCGCCTAGAACGCTTGCAGCTTCAAGGAACGGGTTAGCCAAGGGATTCCTCTCAGCAAGCTCAGGAAACTTCGAACAAGCCCAACTCGTAGCAACATCACTAAACGCACTCAACAAACCGATAAAATAAATCATCCACTCGTCCAACTCTCTCCCTCTAACTAACCTTTTCTAAGTGAAGTTTCACCACACTCCACATATTTAGCAACCTGTAAAGCCGCTAAAATTTCAGTGTCATGCTCACTAACGAGGTCTTCAACGGCACGTTTATCCCTCATCTCTATTGCCTCCATTATCTTATTTAAATAATACCCTTCTGGTATCCACACCGCAAACCCTTTGAAGTTCTTCTTCAATAAGCCCTCGTTTTTTAGCCTTTTGATAGCGAACTCCTCCCCAGCGCGCCCCACTCGGCCTCATGATATAGTGCTACCTGGGAACATTTTAAAGCTTATTAACACGGAATTGAGGATAGTACTGATCGGAGTTAATTATGTCTGTTCGGAAAGCATGGTCCAAAGAAGAAATCAACTTATTGAGGAAACTCTACCCTACAACGACCACTAAGAAGTTAGCAGAAATCCTAGTCAGAAGCCCAAGCTCTGTGGAGTGGAAAGCACTACAATTGGGTTTACGAAAAGATGAGAAATTCAGAATGGAGCTTCTGAGAAAGACGGCTCTACTTGCAACTTCTGTTCGGTACAAATTATGGACGAAAGAGGAGCTTTCCATCCTTAAAGCACTATACCCCAAAGCATCACGTGAAGAATTGCTTAAAGCTTTACCAGAGAGAACGTGGAATTCAATTGTTCTAAAGGCAAGAGAACTGGAATTAAGAAGGGAAGACCCAAGAATCAGGATGATAATCTCAAAAATGAATACTGATTTGCAGATGAAGCCAGAAGACGTAGGTTGGTTTGCAGGTATTATCGATGGTGAGGGCACAATTACCATACTGAATGAGGGGGCTCCTTGGATTTCGATAGTCAACACCAATACCATTCTCCTAGAAAAAGTTCAACGATTGTTGAAAGAATGGGGCGTACCTTACTCTGTCACCACCAGAAAAGGGAAGTATGTGGATAAGAGAGGTGTCAAACATGATAAAGCGACAACCGAAATTCGCATTATTGATAGCGGGTATGCGTACGCCATGCTTACGAAGTTGCTACCTTTGCTTACGGCAAAAAAGGAAAGAGCAAGCCTTATGATGGAATACATAAGAAGGAAATTCCTAGAGCAGGATCGAGAAGGAGCAAAGGCGATAGCTATGAGATTCTCTTAATATATCTTGTCCCCAGTCCTCATACTAGCCCTCGTTCTTTGGCTTTTTGATACCTAGCACCGCCAAACCGCGTCGATGGGTAAAGAGCTACTTGCGGGTGGGTCCATAAGGGTGAGCTTTCCATGCCTGGAACGATTCGGTAAAGCTGTTTAGGTATGGTTCCCCTTCCCCATTCCCGCCTCGTCGGTTCTATGAGACCTAGCCTCTTTAAGATGTAGAAGTAACGCCTAACTGAGCCGTAGCTTGTTTTCGCCTTTACCTTCCTGAACTCCTTGTAGAAATCGTTTGGGCAGCCCTCCCCAACAGCTAGAAGGTAATCTCGTATAGCCAGCCCCGTGAGCCCTACGGAGATCTCAAACTCTTTAGCCATTCTGCTCCCCACAAATTATTATTAACCTAAAAAGTTTTAAATAAGTGTTGGCATAGTATAAGATGTGATGGTTATGGCTGAGGTTTCGATAACAAGTTGGCTTGATCCAGTGTTCAGGTACTTCGCTGAACAGTCAGGCATCCCCCTTGACCAGTACAGTAGCCAAGTGGGCGGCGAAGGCATAGGTGTAGGTCTTGAAATCATAGCTGACTTCTTTACTAAAGGCTGGTTGAATAAGGCTATTCAGGTGGCGGCTGGACTTATTGCAGATGGCTATGCCATATGGGGAAAAGACGTTTCAACCCGCCTTCGCAGAGAGCTTTTAGCCTTAGGCACACACGAGCTTCTACGTTTTGTAGATCCAAAACCGAGCGATGTTATAGAGTTTCAGCGAAGCCTATCCGTAAGCATTGACGCCGTAAAACGCGGAGACTGGAACGCATTTTTAGCCAGCGTTCTAAGAACCCCATCGGAGATCCAAGCCATGGTTGGAGCTGTTCCAGCACTAGCACCACCAACAGCTCCTCCGACTCCGACGACCACGCGGGCGGGATCAACTGGAGAGGGAAGATATGAGGTGAAACCCGAAGCGCCCACTCCGCCCACTCCTAGGAAAAAGAGCACTCCTCCACCCCCAACCACGCCTACGTCTGCAGAGGCGGAGCAAGCTCCTACGAGGAAGAGACGATATGAGGTTAAGGGCTAAAAGGTTGTGAAAATGGAAGAAATACCTGAATGGGCATGGCCTTTGCTTGGAGCTGCCACTGGAGCTGTTTCTAACATTGCACTTTACAAGCTAGTCGACGCCATCATCACTGGGCCCCACGAAATTTTCGCTGCCCCCGGCTACCCAATAACATTACACTACAATGATGACAACATACTGAACCAGGCGATAGGCCTCATAATAGCAGGCTACGGCTTACTTGCGAAAGATGTTAAGGCTTTGGGTTTCGGCGCTGGCTGGGCTCTTGAAGAGTTCATAGGGAAGTTTGTGGTAGAAGCAAAGAACAGTGGCGTTTTCGGTTCACCCGCCACAATGTCTGGAGCACTTAAGTCGCCGATAGGAACAGTGTCTAGAGGAAAATATCAGGTCACGAAGTGAAAAGTTAGAAAAAGGGCTACTTGCGTTGCATTAAAGCCTTTATTGCCTGTTCCACAGGGGTTATTGTGTCAGCCCTTTTAACCCTCATTGAACTTCCTTTTCTTATGTGGACTATTGCTGGGTGGTTGTCAGCAACATAGTAGTGTATGTATTCTCCGTCTTTTTCAAGTATTACATCCGTCGTCTTAGACTCCTCCACACGTCATATTCATCATTTGCAGGGTTGTATATGAAGATTATGTGTGTGCGGGTTGGTTCTGCCGTTTTTTCAGCTTCGATTCTTTTTAGGGTTCTCTCAGCCGCTGCCATGTACAGGTCAAGCCTTGGATACGGTATTCTCCATGTCAGTATGTCACCTATGTAATGCTCCGACGTGTAATGGGTGTAGCCTAGTTCAAGATAGACGCCCCTCATGATGATTTCTTCGTCTGTCTTGGATAAACTAACCGTTACCATCAAAGGAGGTGATTCATCTATTCTATATCTTATGTCGCGACTGAAGTTCACCCTCGCTTCTGGAATGTTGAATAGTCTTTGAAGCTGAAGCCTTAATGCTTCGTTCAGCCTGATAGATAGGGGATCTATCCTCCTATATCTTCCAGCTTTCCATTCATGGGCTTTGGCTCCCCAAGCTCCACTTACCGCCCTATCGTAGGCTTGTCTTGCCTCAGCTGATATGCGGGCAGCCTCAGCTGCTATGGTGGTTAAGCTTCTTTCGAAGGCTTCGCTTAGGTCTCTGGCTTCTCTGTAGGTTCTTCTACCATAGTAGTGCCCGTATTCGTGGAGAGCTGTCCTTAAAGCTTCGTCGCTGCTATATAAGCTGTCTCTATGGATGTATATTCTGTCAGCTGTTGCCGTTCCAGCTGCATCCATCTTCTCAGCTACAAGGACTGCGGGCATGGGCTTGTCCACTCCAACTAGGCTTATGTGGATATCTGTTAGAATTATTTCTGCCCCTCTGAGGTAGCATGCTTCCTTCAGGGTTAAGTTCTCCCTCGACACAACGGAGCCTTCAGCTATTTCAATTCTCTCCATTCCCTTCACTATTATGACGTCTTCTAACGTTTGAGCCCTTCCAAAGAGCTCCGTCATTGTGTAAGGGACTATAAGAGGCTTCGCTCCTAAATATAAGGCCCAGTCGATGGCCCTTTCATTATCCGTCCACCCATAGTTTCGCTCTTTAACCCATGCTGCAACCTTCTCTCTTACTTCATCACCCGCATACCACCAATTCACATCTTCAACCTCGAATAGGTCGCGTTTGATGCTGGAGTTGGAAACAACCCTATTAAGGAGTTCTTCAACAGCCTCAGGCGTGAATGACAATGCTACTTCCTTGGCAAGCTCCGGCATGCTTGAAACCGCAACCCTATTCGGCTCCAAAGTGCAGTTGTGAACGATGACGTTTGAGAGTAGAAATGTATTATTGGCAGTCTGCAAGTTGTATACAACTCCAGAATAATCTCTCTCCGCCTTTTGGACAACTGGAACAATAATAAAATCTCTTAGGGTCTTCCATCTTCTTCTCACCCTTTCTTTGAAGAAGCAAAAGCCAACATACTGATTATCTTCAACTCTTAATGCAAAGAAAAAGCCTAGTCTTATGGCAAGTAGTTGTAACTGCTGGGCAAGAACAATAGATGCTGTGGAGAAGGTTACGAACCTAAAGCCCTTATTCTTTTTGATCGTTAAACCTTCAAAACCGTCACCTTTCAAATATCCTTTTAGGAAAGCTCGGATTATCTTCTCGTTTCCGTGAAATAGTATGAAGTCAGGTACTTTCTTTGTTTTCGCTCGTCTTCCGCACCAATCTCGCAGAGCCCTTGTCAACAATACTGAGCAAATTTTTACCCGAAGATCAGTTTTAGCTTCATAAATCAATGGATTGTAGCCTAGTGCCTTGAATATCAACGAAATCCTTTCAGCAAACTCTTTCTCATGCTTTCCCAAGTAAAAAACTACTTGATGCTCATCTGCCCGCCCTTCAGCAACAAATGCGCCGAGCACCCACGCTACATCCTCATTCAGAGGTAACACAAATCCCCTGCCGAAACCTTTGATCACCCGCCTTCCATGCTCTGTTGTATATTTGGAAAGGTCAAGTTCTGTTGGTGATTCATCTCCTTTAACCTTAGGAATACACAAGTAATCCCAAGTCGTTAAACCTCTCGTGTTGCTTGAAGAATGTTTAGGAAACGGCACAACCTCATCAGCGTGTTTCCACAAAGGTTCAGAGAATTTTATAGTCCTTCCTGCTTTCCTCTCTCCCTTAACAATTAAGACTGGGTGCTCCGGAGTAACTGTAACTGGAAGTACACCAAGACCTTTAATCTCTATAAGCTTACCAACATAAGGTCGCGCAAAAACTTTTTTAACTTCGAGTTTTCCATCTGCACCTATTACTACATCGTGTGGCTTGTGATCTTCTATTGGTTTGTTTTCTCCGAGTATGATTGTTCCTTGTGGAACACACCACCAAATGTTATAGCCGAAAATTGACGGATGCCTAGTTAAGGCTGAAAGCTTGTTGACGGATATGTCTCTAACCCAGAGGAAGTCCACATTGCTTTTCTTGTCTACATGGGAGATTATGAAGTGGGGCTTATTAAAGCGACATGCATCCGTCATACGCATTGTTTTACTCACTATGTAAAAGTTCGGCTCCTTCATCCACTCCTGAAAAATTATCCGCCTCACACTTTCAACGTCTGGGCGATATCCGTAGACTACGGCTTCTGTTCCCGTGACCGGGTTAGCCCTTCCCATTGCAATTATCACCAATCCTGTTCCAGGAGAAACCACAGCTTTGAAAACCTGCCCCCGCCTGTTAAAAACATATATAGGTTGACCAATATGGACAAAGAACGCCATAGCAACCTTAAGCCCCTCACCATAAAACCCCCTCTCATGACAAACTTTATCCGATCCGCCTAGTTTAAAAGCGTCATATGTTATGCCAGGCCCCCTGTCAGCCACATGTAAGCCCAACTCGTCCACCCAGATTTTGACGCTTATACCCTCATAGCCAAACAGCCTCTCCTCTATGTCCAAGGCGTTTTGAACAAGTTCCCTGACACCCATGAAGGAGTTCCAGCCCCGCCTAACAGGGTAGTCCGTCGTCATGCCAGTGCTGAAGGCAAAGTCCCAAATTTTGATGCCCATTCTCCGCTTTATTTCAGGTGGGTCATATGTTATGGCGTCGTAGAGGGTTGGGCTTTCAAGTCTTATACTGTCCGTCCACCTTATCATCTCAGCCGTCACAGTTTCCCTTGTGAGTCCATGGTAGCCTAAGGCTTCTTCTAAACTCAAACACTAAGCCTCCAAAAATATTTAAGAAGCACATAAATTTTATATTTATTGTGGAGCGGCTATGGGCATTGAAATAGAGCCTCCTTTGAAGCTGAGGTCTGGCGGATCCCGCTTTGAAATGTCTGAAATGTCAAGTTCGTCAGAGGATCCCATCAACGAATCTTTAAAGCTTCTCGAGATTAAACCTGAAGAAATTCCTCAGGCAATTTTGGAGCTTAGCGGAGGAGCCGTATCCACTGGTGTCCTTGATGGAATTCTAGACATTATTTTTGACAGGTGGCTTCCACAGTATGCGGGTAAACCCCTCTTCGGATTTGAACCGTTGCCGCCAATAGACGACTGGGTAGTGGGTGCAGCACCCCTTCTAACTGGTGTGGTTGCCACCCATTTGAAGAATAAGGATTTAATGCGTTTTGGGGTTGGAGGAGCCCTCTACTGGGGTGGAATGATAGTTCACCAAATGATATTTAGAGCCAAAGCCTATGGTGTTGGATCGAGAAGTTCGCAGGCTTCAACAGCCCCAGCTGAAGAATCGACCGCTACGCCTAGAAAACAAGTTTCCACGGAGCCAACTAAGGGGCGATACTTGGTAACCGGCTAGAAAGGTTTCTCAGTTACCACGTATCTGCCCGGTTTCTTCTTCGTCAGAATTAATTCCGGATGAAGTTCAGCGCTTCTTTCGTAGACGTTTATCAATGCTTCTAAGGCGTTTTCGTAGTTGTCGTAGTCGACGGCCAATTTCTTGAAACGTCGGAAGAGTTCTCGGCTGCACCGTATCCTTAAGATTGTTCTTCCTTCATCGCCTGACATGCCTCAGCAATCACCTTTTGTATCTGTTTCAACTTAATCTGTAGAGTCCGCACCTCGCTTTTTTTCATTTCCAACTCCTTTTCTATCTTCGCATAGTCTTCTGATGCTGTTTTGCGCAGCCAGTCCAGTTGGCTCTGTAACTCGTTGTTCTTGCGTTCAAGTTTCCCTACATCCTCAAAATATTTTGTTTTCCAATACTCATACATTTCCACAACTTTCTCGGTGTTGACAACCAGAACCTCGTTAAAGATTTTTCTCAAGTTCAGAAGCTTTGAAAGTTCAGTTTTCCCACATTCAACAGCCACTTTATAGTTGTTTTTGATTCCAACCACGTCAACAGTGTATTTTATTCTTCCATTAACTGGATACTCAACATCATAATCCTCTTTTATCTCCCGCGGGTTGAACCCTCTCTCTTTAAGGATGTCTATGGCAATCTTTTTGTAAGCAATGTGCTCTGGAGATTCCCCGCCGTTTTTCTTTCCCATGTAGCATCTGTAACTTATGTAACCATTGTAGCACAATATAAATTTAACTAAAAACTCCCCACTCCTTTCTTGATTTAAAAAGGAGAGTGAAAAAGATCGGACAAGGATCTTACATATTCTGCGAATGGGACAGCGTTCTGAAGGAGTGGCCGCGTTTTCAGAGGGCCCTAGCAGACCTGGAAAGCAGAGTCATTGAGAAGTGCAATGCTGACTGGGCCCCCAAAACCTTCGGCTACTTGACGCCTAATGAGAAGCAGTATGGGCGGACAAGCATCCTGCCAAGGCTTTTTCTCGGATTCGGAGACGCTGAGTTGCCCCATTGGAGACAGACGATCACGGCCAGTGGCAATCAACTTTTACTCCGAGGAAGGGAGACTGGGAACGTTATTCCCGAAGACTTTAAAATAGCTTGGATAGGCTTGGCCTTTCCAAACAAGCAGATGAACATCACAGAGTTGAAGTGGCAGATCAGCGACGCCAAATATGGGAGAATAAACATTGAAGAGCTGCAAAGCTACAACAAGCCAGCCATCATCTTTGAGGAAGGCTTCATCCTCAACGAGGAAGAGGCCTTTGAGCTTTATGGTTACGTGGAGGAAGCCAGCGAAGACTACCCGGTTTACCAGCGCATCCTGCCTTTAGGAGCCTGCTACTTCAAGGTAATAACCAAGGTGCTTGGAAACCCAGGAGGGTTGATAGCATAATGGCTGGAGGATACGTTCTCTGCGAGTACGAGTCGGTGAAGCAGGAGTTTCCAGAGTTCAGGGCAACAATGGAGGATTTAGAGAGGAGACTCATAGAAAAGGCTGAAGCTGACTGGGCACCCCTAAAATACGCAGGCAGACGAAAAGAGACTACCTTTGGATTCCCAGGCCCTGGACTTGAGGCCAAGGCTGGAGAGTTCGGAAGGACAACCATCATCCCATCCCTGTTCAAAGATAATACTGGAACCCGTATGACCACTTGGGACCAGTGGTTCACCACAACGGCCGCTTATCCCATACCGGGCTCACGAATAATCATGACTGGCGTAGGAACAGGAGGCACAATCCCAGAAGACTTCAAGATTGGTCTCGCGGGGCTAGCCTTCCTGGACAAGGCCATCAGAATCAGCGAGTTCAAGATGCAGATAAGCGACAGAAAGCTGCCGCGAATAAACATTGAGGAGGCTTTAGTCTACAACAAGCCAGCAATAATCTTCGAGGACGGCTTCATCATAGACGAGAAGGCAGTCTTCGAACTCTACGCTTACATTTTAACCCAGGGACCTCAACGCATCAAACTGATCGGATTCCAACTGAACAGAATCAAGGACAAACTGTTCACAGAGCCGGGAGCAGCGTTAGTTTAGGAGTGATATGAATGGAAATAATTAAGGCAGATAGAGGACCCCTAATCCACATACACTACATTGAGCGAACAGTCCACGGAAACGGCATAGCCATAAAAGTATATGGCGAGATGAAAATAGCAGCCAAAGAATACGTCTACGCCAGAGAGCTGAAACTCAACACCATAGAAGTTCTCACGCTGACACCTCACACAGGCACCCACACAGGCTATATTCCGCAAAAATGGATCTACAACAAAGGCGAATACGACAACTACGCCAGCATAGACGTTTTCGACGACGCTGGACACGAAGTTACGGCTGGAAGCGCCTACGCACCGGAAGACGGCAGCATTTGGCTTGACTTCATAGCATTAGGCGAGTAACCGCAGAAGCCTGAGAAGCCCGTGAACAACAAGGAATGGGTGAAAAAGGATGGCAGACTGGAAGGATTGGAGCGAAGGCTGGCTACCTGAAGGCTACTTCATAAGCTACGTTAGAAACCGCACCCGATACTACGAGCATGTCATAGCCCGCGACATAGCGCACTACGAGTATGAGTGGCATGAAACAATAACGGCTGGGGGAACAAGTGGACCTAAGGTTCCAGACTACCTAGTTGTGACATTGGGATATGACGAGGCAACCAACGAAAACCAGATTTGGCAGCTTATCTTCGGCATAAAAGGCCAAGTCTACATCTACATAGAATTGCCAACAGACATCCACAGACACGGCTTGCCCAAGGTTCCAAAACCAACCGAAGACCTACGCCAAATCAGCCACTTCGAAGAGTGGATGAGCCCATACCAGCAACCCAGCTTCGTAACCGAACACTTCATGCTTAAGCCCGGCTTAGACCGCATAGCCTTCAGCGCCTACAACCCCCAAGAAATCGACATAAAACCATGGCTCAACATATTCGTCAACAAAATGATAACAGAACGCATAGGAACAGAATACGAAGGCGTACTAACGCCAACAGCCAACAGATACAAAGAAATTCTGGAGAAACTCTACAAGCGCCTAGTGCCCCACAGACCAATAACACTAATGCCCGTAAGGGCGCCAGCAGCGGAGTGATAAACCATGACACAATTCACACTACACAAGGTTAAAGACCTCGGCTTACAACGCGAAGTTTCAGAGGCTCTGCCATATGCTGTTGTGGGCGGAGCATGGGAAGGCTCACTTTGGGAAAGCATTGCAACAGACAGTTACAAGACTCTGCTTAACCATGTTGTTCCAGCTGGAAAACAACTGAAAATATTATTCTTGAGAATTTGGACAACAGATTCTGGCGGGGCTCGCTTTAGCATAGTGCAGACAAACCCAACAGCAACGGGAGCCACAGGCACAGTTGAAGCCTACCCAGTTGTAGGCTCAGTGCCAGAAGGCGTACGCGACTATCCAATGCTTGAAGCCGCAGGCGCAGAAGTCCTACGCGGAAGCCTCAAGGATCCAGTTCATGTGTTGGAAGGCAGCATAGACTTTAGACTGCTTGGATACGAAGCTGGACCAACAAGCAACAGATACAGCCTAGTCTGGTGGGGCGTAGAGAAAACTCCAGAGTGAGAACCAATGCTTCATAGACATGGCTCATGCAGAGGCTGGACAAAACACGCATCGAACAGAGTTCCGCGATTGCAACTGACAGAAGGCTGGACACATCACACTTTCGTTGCACCGCCATAACCCCCTTTTTTATGATTTGATAAAGCATGTCTACAAGCCACACAACGTCTAAGGCTGTAAGTGAAGAGGAACTTAGGAAAGTTCTGGCTGAAAAGATTAGGGCTGAGCTTACAAGCGGAGATCCGGAAGTTGCGAAAAAGTTAGCTGACCTCTTTTTTTCAGTGATATTGAAGGATGAAACTGGGACTGAACTTTCAGAATACTTGAAGAACCTGAATGTGGGCTTAGACACGAGAGCATCCGAGTCCACTCTTTCAGGCATTAAATCTAAAACTGACAATTTAGATGCTCTGCTGTCTACGAGAGCGAGTGAAAGCACTCTTTCTTCATTAAACAGTAAACTAAGTAGTCTTCTCCAGTTTATAGACGGTACATTGATAATAAATCCACGCTTCTTCTACAAGATTTACGAGGGCTACGGCTTCTCAATATCCCATAGGTTTGAAAATGTCGCTTCAGACGCCTCCGTAAACATATACTTTGAGAACCCTGCTGGCTCTGGAAGAGAAGTATTCATCATAGTGATTGACGTTATTTCTTTCGCCCAAGCATGGATTGACGTTTACCGTGACGTTACGCCTTCCGGTGGCACGGCAATAACTCCTGTAAACCTGAACTTTGGAAGTGCAATAACTTCAGTGGCAACTGTAAAATATGGTGTAACCTACTCAGGGGGCACACTTGTCCACAGCACCGTCTGTCCAGGAGGCTCAAAAGTTCAGGCTACAGGCGGGGTAGCCGAAGTGGGCGAAACCGTCGTCATTCCGGAAGGCTTCAACTTGCTCGTCAAAGTCACAAACAAAAGTGCAGCAGCCGCGGACTTGAGCATCCGCATAGTTTGGTGGGAAGAACCAATTTAGAGTTTTTTCCATGCTATGGCTTCGTCGCTGAAAGTTATTCCCACTTTCATATCGTTAAAGTTGGTTTCGTAGCCTAAAGCTTCAAAGTCCTTCCAGTGCCATGTTGAATGGTAATAGTGGTAGGGGTTTCCGTCAATCCGCACTTTATAGTCTGGCGTTGGTCCGTGAACGAATGTTGCTGCTGAAACGATGACAAGCTTCTTCGCCAACTGCTCGGCGATGCTAAGAAATTTGTAGCCGTCCTCTTTTTTGAGGTGCTCAAGAAATCCGAAGGCTTGAACCACATCCACGCTTTTGGGCTGAAAATGGTTAAGCAGTTTTAAAGCGTCAATGTTTAGCGGAGTCCACTTTTCACGCAACTGTTTAATTTTCCAAATGTCCACAGCGTAGCCTCTCTTAACGTGTTTAACTTCATCGTAATAGTGTTCTGCGACCACACCCTTCAAGCCTGTGCCAACATCAATAACCGACTCAACATCCATATTTCCAGTTTGCTCAATAAGGTAGTCCCCCATATCCTTGAAGGTTGACTCCCACAAGGGATGCTTCCGCTTAAACGCTACGATATGATGTTGAGAAACGAAAAGCCTATGAAAGCCTTTGTCAACGAACAACTTTTCAGGTGGGAAGCTTTGGAATTTTTGGAAGGGATTAAGCCTTTCAATTCGTTCCTGTTCTGAACCTAAATGCTTAGTTATATCCGACGTTGTTATGAACACTAGGTTTCTGGACACCCTGTAAAGCTCATCTAAAAACTTTTCATGCTTTTCTGGAGGAACATGCTCCAATGTTTCCGTTGACATGACGACATCGAAAGAGTTGTCTCTGAAGGGCAAAGCACAGCCGTCCGCCTTCACTTTTAACCATGACTTAGGAATGTCTAGCCTAAAGTAATGGATATCCACGCAAGTTTTAAGTTCAAGATTTCTGCTTTCCCAACTCCAAAAATCAAACACTCCAGAATGACCAACTCCAACATCCAAAACGCTTCTTTCATCTCCAAATAGAACGTCATGCAGATAGGATTCAGGCGACCTCAAGCCTTTCCATCCTCAAATCAAAAAGGGGCTGTTGATTCACCCATAGTCTAAACAATTCATTGTCAACATAGAATTGCCCCTTAAGAGTTTCATTCAAGCATCTGCTATAGTTTAAGCACTTGGGACAAATGTTCCGTCTAATCCATTCACAATCTGGCATAGTAAGCTTCCAAGTGTTGGCCCTAAACAAGCCCTTAAGTTGCCCATACTGAATAAGCCCATAATTACATTTAAACGGTTCTGGAGACTTAACTACGCATGGAAGATGCTCATGCTCAATAACCCACAAGTCCTTATCTAAAAGAAAGATGTTCTTATAGCCAGCCATGCTTAAGCGTATTCCGAAGTCCTGGTCTTCCTGTCCTTTCACTCCGTCAAATAATTCGTTGAAGCCGTTAACTTTTAAGGCTGCTTCTAGGCTGAATGAACTGAAACCGTAAAACCATTCTGGAGGCGCAACCATTTTGCCATGCTTTTCAACTGTTGGCCATCTTGTATCCCTTACGGGGTCGCCTTCCTTGAAGAAGTTTAGAAGTATGTCTTTTCGGCTTGGCGGTTCTCGGGCAATTTCGTAGCCTTCACGGCGATATTCCTCGTTATAATATGCTTGTTTTCCACCCCTATACCTTGTGTGCATGGCTAAGGCGAAATAGCCGTTTTGGTAAGCGTCCCAAAACTTCTGAAGGTAATTAATGTCTGGAATCTCCGACGCATCATCTATCCTAACTATTAAGTCGCCTTCAACATACAGCAAAGCAGTGTTAAGCATTCCCGCAACATTCCATAAGCCTTTGCCAAGCCAAAAACTGTGGTTGGGATGCGGAGGCACATACTTTATTGGAAAACTCCATTTTCGCTCCTCAATACACTCTCGCTTTTCTGGATACAAAGCGTCAACGATTATAAGCTCGAAATCTTTGAAAGTTTGTTTTTCAAGGCTGTAAAGCGTAGGCTGCAAAACGTGAACGTCTGGGAGTCCTATAATGGGATGCGACTCTCTAGCGGTTGGAAGTATGCAACTAATCATGTCAATTCCTCAAAGTTCAAACGTATATTTTTTCAAAATTAATGTTGTGCGCCAATCTTCAGGCAAGCGTAAATCCGCCTTTAAACGTTCAGCCAGATCATCACGGATTACCCAATCCTTATCTTGAAACTTGTTTCGCCAATACTGCGGAAATTGGCTGTTCACGTGACCGCTAACCACAAGCCACTCAAACCCTTCCTTTTTGGCTTGCTCGTAAACTTCTTCGTATGAGCCTCGCCTTGCACTCCAAACTTCATGAGGACGTTGAGCTGTGCAAATCTTCGCAATAATGTATTGGCTAGCGACACGCTTACATTCCCTAATTACTTCATCCACCTTATCGGCGAACAAATGTTCAAATAAGTCTATGGCGGTAACCCAGTCATATTGTCGATTAATAGGCCAAGGAGTCTGCTCGAGGTCCCAACGTTTAAGGTAGGGTCCAGCGCCTAAAATTGCGTTGTCTATGGCGTATTGGCTGAACTCAAGCCCCAACGCCTCAATACCGTTCTTGACACATGTGGCAACAAAACCTCCACAACCTGCGCCTATGTCTAGGACGCTTTCGGGTTTCCCAAGCAAATAGCACAGCTCGTCTAGGATTCCCTGGAAATTCCACATTCCGCCCTGTGTGTAGCCGAACTCGCCCACAGAACCGTCTGGACGCTTGTATTTTTTGGGTCCAAACTTCTCAGCGAAGAAGTAACTAGCATCATAGTGCGGTTCCATAACCATTTTCAACTTACCGCCTATTTCAACGTCTAAAAGTTTAATAAAGGAAACGCCTATAAAATAGTTACTGGTGCTACACTATGAATGGAAAAACAGTCAAGGTTAGCCAACAAGTCTACGAGAAACTTGAAAGCATAAAGCAGAGAAACGGGCACACAAGCGTCGACAGCGTGCTGAGATATCTGCTTATGAAGGCTGGAGAACTATGACTCTTAGGCTCTTATGGGACTCAGATAAACTTGTTGGAGGCACAAGTGCATATTCCAGAGTATCCTACGAGGTATGCACGCGGCTTGCCAAAATGGGCTATAGTGTTGCGCATGTTCCCATGGGCAGAGCCAATAGAATGGGCAAATGGAACTTTCAAGGCGTTTTGATTTACCCAAGCGGGCAAGACCCATTTAATGAGGACGTAATTTTAGACCACTACATTGACTGGAAGGCTGACATGCACATAATTTTAAAAGATGCATGGTGCATTCAGCAAGTTCATAAGCTGGCCATAAACAACGTGTTCTACGTGCCTGTTGACCATTCACCCGTATCTCCAATGATAACAAGCCGACTGCACACGGCTTTCAAAATACTCACGCCCTCGCGTCATGGGCAAAGAGAACTGAAGCAAGCTGGTTTCGAAAGCATCTATATTCCACATGGCGTTGACGTTCAAACCTTTCGCCCATTAGAGAATAGAGCCGACTGCAAACGGATGTGGTTCATTAAAGACCCAGAAGACTTCACCGTGTTAATCGTAGCCCGCAACCAAAGCCGCAAAATGATTCCACGCATGCTACGTGCATATAAGAGGTTCCTCGAAATGAACAGGGACATTAAGAGCCATCTTCTCTTGTGGACTGATGTTCAGCCTTTAGGCAGAGAAGCCTACGAGGGCGCTGTTAGCATGGGCGTTGCAGACGTAGGCGTAAACCTTCTGCCAGAAATAATGGAGCTTGGCTTAGGCGAAGTCGTATTGTGGCCAGACGCACGGCTCGTGCGTGAAGGCCTGCCAGACTGGGCTGGACCAGAAGGCCATGACATGGTTAAACTTTATAATGCGTGTGAAGTGCTTTTAGGCACAACAGGAGGCGAGGGCTGTTTTCTTCCCGGATTGGAAGCTCAATCTACGGGGGCGCCAATTATAGTGACGGATTATGCAAGCGCTCCTGAAGTTTGCGGTGCTGGCTTAACTGTTCCGCCTTCAGACTATGTGATTTTGAACAGTCCGGGAACTAGATATGCTTTGGCGGACATTGACAAGACTGCTGAAGCCTTAACAAAAATCGCCAACGCTGACCGTGAAAAGCTGGCTAAGAAGGCACGTGCCTTTGCAGAAAGATACTCGTGGGAAAACGTGATAAACCAATATTGGGTTCCCTTCCTGCGCCAATGCGAACAGGAGCTTTTCCCGCTTATAAGTGCAGAGGGGTTGAAGGCATGGGCTTAAGCGTTGGGATGATATGCCCGTGGAATGTCAGATGCGGAATCTTCACCTATTCGAGAAGTTTAGCATACGCTTTGGCTAAACTGGGGGTCGACGTCTACATAGTGCGTTGGCCGAGGTTCGGTTTTCGCTCTCCAGAGCTGATTGAAAGTTGCGTTTTAGACAAGATTCCGAATGTTGACATAATACACCATCAATGCGAGTATGGCTTGTTGACACCTAACCTTGAAGGTGCTTTTTATTCTAGGCTGAAACAGTTGGCTAAACCGTTAGTGGTTACTATGCACGCTGTGGGAAGCTACGCCGTAGATAAACTTGTTGGAGACGTTTCAAACAAAGTTATAGTGCATAACGAGTTCTGCGCTAGACACTTTCAAGGGAATCCGCAAAAAGTTGTCATTATACCGCATGGCTGTCAGCCGAAAGATGTGCCTCCTATGGATGAGTGTAAGAGGGCTTTAGGTATAGATCCGCGTATACCTGTGGTTGGGTACCAAGGGTTCATTTCGCCCACGAAAGGCGTTGAACAGCTTATTCAAGCCATGATTGACGTGAAAGAGGCTGCGCTTCTCGTCGGCGGCGGCTGGTTTGTGGGCGAAGAGACGGACTACATCATGCGACTTAAACAGCATAGCCTAGAAGCGTTGAGGGGAAGGTGCATGTGGCTCGGCTACGTTCCAGACGAGCAACTGCCCACAGTCTATGGCAGCTTCGACATTTTATGCTACCCTTCCATATACGCAACAGAAAGCGGGGCTTTACTTACTGGGTTAAGCCATGGACGCGCAACATTAGCCTCGGCGGTTCCGCCTTTCAAAGAGAAAGAGAAGCTTGGCGCCTTAATGACTTTTAAGGGCGTTGAGGATTTGAAGCGTAAGATTAAGCTTTTGTTGAAGGACGGGGATGTCCGTCGTAAGCTTGAGGAAGGAGCCAAAGCTTATGCGTCTAAGAATTCTTGGTCTGCCGTAGCCTCAAAACATTTATCTCTCTACAAGCATATTTTAAATTTGGAGAGTTGAAATGGCTGAGGATAGGTTTTCAGATGGCATCGTTGTAGGCTTAATCATAGGTATACTCGTGGGAATACCTTTCGGCTGGCTGTTGACTCAGGTGATAAAGCCGGCGGTTTCCGGTCCCAGTTCAGTAATTTTTGACAGAGACCAGGAAAACAGGATTACAGCTATTCACTATGTTCCAGGGATGACCAGAGAGGCTGCTAAATGAGCGAGAAAGAACTGCTTGAATGGGCTATGAAATTGGCGGTGGCTGAAGAAGAGGCTAGGCAAACTGTTAAGGTTACGGTCCCGCCTGTTGAGGTTAAGCCAACGCCCAGCCACGTGGTGGACCGCCGAAACGTCATAGTGGAAGGAGAAGAAATCATAGTCCACAGGCTGGGCTATGGCGTGCTCCAAGAGTTTATGGCTAAAGCTGAGGACACAGACTTTCAAGTTTTAATTGAGAAGGACGGCGAAACAGTTGTTTATGGCAGTTACAGCGAGTATGCAGAAATAAGCCAGGACGTGGAGGAAATCGACGCCTTCGCAGAACGAGACGCAGAGGGAGAGTTGACAGGAGCCTACGTCTTCAAAGTAAACGACATAGAATTTGCAAAAGGCTTAACTATAAAGATTAACACCACGAAACCCGTAAAGTTCAGGGCTATATTCTGCAAATACAAAATAGCCGAAGCCTAACGCTTTTAAACTTCCGACTATTTTATATTTTATTGAGGTGAGGTGAGTTGAGTGGAGAAGGTTTTAGGAAAGTAGATGATGGGCTAAAGCTTCTAGAGTTAAACCTTAGAAGGCTTGTTGACAAGTATCAGCATTTAGCTCAAAGCATACAGTACCTAGGCGACGACATAGCCATTTTCCAAAATAACCTGAAAGTTGTTTCAACGCTGTTCGACGACCTTAAGGATACACGCGAGAAGGCGAAGAAGAAAGATGTTAACAGTGGAGATTCTGCAACAACCCAAGAGGCGAAGTAAGAAATGTCAGCCGTAGAAATACTGCAACAATTGAAGCGTCTAACCAGTAAGTATCAGACGCCTTTCGGTATAGCTGTCTGGGGTTTCACTGCTCCCGGTGAAGCGAAAGAAATCTTGGTGGATGCTGAAGGAAGGCTTCAAGTGGCTGGAGAATTCACTGGAACTGTTGAAGTGCCGAACATAGATGTTCTGTTAAGCTCAAGAGCTTCAGAATCCACTTTAGCAAGTGTCAAATCTCAAACGGATAAATTATCTTTCGATGCATCAAACAGGCTTGCCATTCAGAATCCGCCAAACCTTGATGTTTTGCTTTCGACAAGAGCTTCAGAAACCACTCTAGCTTCAGTCCTAACCAAGCTTGATGTCGCTTTATCTACGAGAGCAAGTGAAACGACATTATCATCCATCCTCTCTCAGCTAGATATAACCCTGTCAGCCCTAAGGGATGCTCTTCGTGGAGCTGGAAACAAAACATTAACGGATTTAGACACGGACTTGGTGAATATCTACGCAAGGCTTGATGTCACCTTATCAACAAGGGCATCAGAGGCGACGCTTTCGGGGATAAAGATTCAAACTGATAAGCTTACCTTTGACGTTTCAAATAGGCTGAAAACACAGCTTGACAGCATTCCTAACCCAAGCAACCTAGATATAGCTATGAGTACTCTCAGAGATGATTTGCTGGCGGGAACCCCTACTTACCCTGGTGGACTAGACGATATCTATAATAAGCTTAACTCTCAATTGGATGTTCTGCTTTCAACCAGAGCCAGCGAATCAACGCTTTCCTCCATAAAAACCAAAACAGATAATCTAGATGTAGCCTTAAGTACAAGGCTCGGATCAGACGTTTCAGGAATCCCAGACGATTCGCCGCCGTCAAAGGGTATAATGCTTCACGGCTTCGACGGCTCGCTTGCACGAAGGGTCAAGGTGACGTCAGACGGGAAACTCCTATGCGTTTTAGGCTAGGAGCCCGAAATTAGTCCTTGACCCGTCATTCCTAAACGCGGTAAACACCTCAATAATTCCAGTTAGCGACAACGCATACGACTTGGGTAGCTCGAGCCTCAGATGGAGAGACGTATATCTTTTAGGTAACCTCAATATCGGTCAAGCACCCTGGACACTCTTAACTGGGGGTATCGTAGGAGGATATAACCTTGAGCTTTGTTCCACCTGGGACATCTTTAGCGTAAATGTGGATACGGATTCAAATGTGGCTGACGCCGGATTTCGGGTGTATAGAGCGGGAAGCCTGATAGCAAGGTTAGCCAATGATTTGAACGAGTTCTACAGAGATGTGAAGATAGGCGACGCTTATAAGCTTCTATGGAGCGATGTCAATCTCTACCGTGCAGCAGCAGACGTTTTGAAGACAGATGACAGCTTAGAAATTGGTGTGGGTAAAATTCTTAAAGGAAATGCTTTGTCTATCACTCAACGTTTACCTAATCTTGCTCTTTGGGCTTACGTAAGCATAACTGCTGGTTCACTTGGTAATGGCGGAGCAACTTCAGATTTGCCAGATGGTGCTTGGTATATAGAGACGTTTCCATCATCCATGACTGTGGACTTGGGTAGAGTTGTCTACCAGATTCGTTGCGTATCGTTTGGAACACTTTGGCGTGGAGATTATAGACACATTCCAAAAGACTACGTTATTGAGTATAGCACAGACGGAACTACTTGGTATACTTTAGCTAGCGTTACGGACAACACAGACCCATTTGTAGCACATTTAGGATTTTTCGATGCAAGATATATTAGGCTAACTGTATATTCACCACAAAGCGGACAAACTAGTGCTTGCGTAGCTAACTTTGAGGTTTACGGTGAAGGGCAGGGCGGTTTCGATGAGAAAATAGGTTCTCAAAGACTTTACATAAGAACTGACCTCATTCCTACTTTAGATAACAGTTTTGACTTAGGTAATGCAAGCTTTGGCTGGAGAGACATTCATCTCAAACGCTACCTACTATTTGACCCAGACGTGTCGCTTTACCGTTCAGATGTGGACGTTCTCGCTACCGATGACAACCTTGCCTTTCTATCTGGTCAACCCTACATACGTTTCCTTAACACTGAAAACGCAACAAACAGATACATTTACAACTGGATGAACAGAATGGCTTTTACCTTTCCAGATGCGGCTTGCGACGGACTTTGGATAGAAGATGCCGTTGGCTCTGCCAAGCTTCAATTTTCCAGAACAGGAGTAATTACATTTTCTCCCGATGTCAACCTCTACCGTTCAGCCGCAGACGTGCTGAAGACGGATGATGCGTTTGAGATTCTTGGACCATTGATTGCTGCCAATAAACTGGGTAACACTTTCTATGACGAGTTTGATTATCCAGACCAAACAGGTGTCCCTCGATTTGTTATTGAAAATCAGGCAGGTTCCATCACAGCGAAGATTGAGTCTGGGGAGGTGAGCCTAGAAGGAGCTGCTGGTGCAGATGCTGGATGGGTATATCTTGCGTCACAAATTTATTCCGATTTTGAATTGAGAGCTAAACTGACTCCAAAAAGCACGGGGATACAGGACTGCAACTTCATCTTTCGAAGAACCGATGCTAACAATATGTACATAGCTGGTTTTGAAACTTGGGAAGCCGACAACACGGTAGTCATAGGAAAGAGAACAGCGGGGACATGGATACAATTGGCTTCAACCCCTTTTACCGTTACCCAAGATCAAACCTACAACTTCAGGATTGTTTGTGTGGGTAGCAGAATAGAAGTGTGGATTGATGGAAACCTAATACTGACAGCGACAGACTCAGACCACACCAAAGGAAACGTCGGATTCGAGATAGACGCATTTTATAGTGGCAATTATGTCCACGCTCACTTTGATGATTTGAGGGTCATACCCATAGTGAATGTAGGAGCTTTTACAGATAAGGGGTTAACAATTGGTGCTGATGTTAATCTTTATCGTTCAGCCGCAGACGTTCTAAAAACCGACGACTCATTCGACGCCTTGGCTCTGAGGATCTCGGGGACTGAGGTTATTACAAGTGGAAGGGTGTTGCAGAACATAGCTTCAGTTGCGCAGAATTTAGTGCCAGATGCCGACGTGACTCGAAACTTGGGAAGCAGCACTAGGTTATGGAGTAACGTTTACACAGATTATGGTAATATTGGGCGGCTTAATGTTACAGGCGTAGTGATATCCCACTTGCTTCCTTCTCCAACCGATACTTATTACATTGGCACTCCTACTTACTATTACTATCAAGTATTCAGTGACCTTGTGAGATACAAGTCTATAGCTTCGTTCGCCTGCGCCAAAGAACTTTCTGGCTTACCTGTGCCACCTAGGTTTAAGACTGTGGAAGAGGCGGAAAGGTTCTTGAGGCATGAGACAACCAAGGAGTGGCTTCACATCAAGTATGGAAAGAAAGAGGGGACCATCGTATGCACTTGTGGTAAAGAAGTTAGGGAGCCTTGCCCAGAACACAGAGAAGAGTGGGAAGACAAGTATATGTTAAAAACAGGAGACATGATTATAGCGAACAGCATACTAATTATACACTTGCTTGACAGAATCGAGTGGTTAGAAGCAAAAATACAGAAAAACGATTAGGAGCAGCGAAGTGCCTTAATAGCTTAAGGCTCAAAATATTTATTCCTCACCAGCATATTTTAAAAGTGGAGAGTTAAAATGGCTGAAGAAGAAATATACGCTATCTGCGTCGTTGTCAAAGAAACAGGAGCCACCATATACGCTAGTGAAACTGAATGGTGTCAAATAACGACAATAAAACCTGGCCACGAGTGGTTCTACGGATTTGAAGAAATGAAGAACCAGCCAAACCCAGACTACGACTACAACGAACCCATACTCCATGTTGAGAAGCTGGACGGCCGTCTACAACTGACGATTAATGAGTATCATGGGCGCTTCCATGTTGACCTCTACGCCTTCGACAGGCTTATCCTCAGAAACGTCGGCGGACCCGAACGCAGACATATAGGCGCCTCTTTAATAGTAGAACTGCCTGAAGCGCCACCCGCTCCCCCTCCTGTCCCGCCTGTTCCAACAGTTCCGCCAACCCCGCCTGCTCCGCCTGTGCCTTCTCCTGCGCCGCCAGAGGCTAAGCCCGTAACGGATCGCTTGGACGTCATTATTTCATGGATTGCGAGTTTGGTGGATAAGCTTCAGGAGCTAATGGGTAAGCTGCAGGAAATGAAAGCTGAAATGGAAACTTACCCTGTAAGGGCTAACACCTACTCTGTTGTAAACATAGACTTGGGCACGGCTAGGCCTACGCTTACAGAATATTCCATAGGCGGCTTCGCCATGACAGTTTTCAAATGCACCGGAACCTTGGAAATCAAGCTTGGCGACGTAACTACCGATGTGATCACCATTGAGCCGCTCACTTATCCAGAGATGATGGTTATCGATCGCATGGAGTTCAACCGCTTCTTCGTCAGAAACACGGCGCAAACAGGCAAACAAGCAGTCTTAATAGTTTGGAGGCGTGAGTAGGCATGGTTCTATACAGTTCAGGAGCCCCAGATTACAAGTTCATTTTAAAGGGTTCGCTTTTTAACACTTCTATAGCTGCGAACACAAATGTTTTTACCACAGACTTGTCTCCAACATATACGCCTACCACTTTTCGCATTTACGCATGCTTCGAATCGAGCGGAGTCTTAACTGTTAGGAGGAAAAAGGGCGCGGTGACTGTGAGCGAACAACTTAACTCTGGAACAGCCTTAGTGGCGAATGCTGCTTACATGTTTGACATTCTGCTGGAGTCTGGGGAAACTATTAACCTTCAATACTCAGTGGATGCAACTGTAATATACATTAAAGTATGTGAAGTTGCTGGGGTGATGGGTTAAATGGGAGGATATCCGCCTCAGGGTGTGCCTAAAGGAGTTACGAAGCATACGGAGTTAACTGATAAGGAAGTGGCTGGCGTCATAGACCACGCTGATGGCAGTGTAACTGATGGGAAGCTTGCAAGCGGTGTTGGACTTTCAGATGGACAAATTTGTAAGTTGCCTACGGCTGTTGAAGGTAAGATTTTGACGAGAGGTGCCGCAGCTTGGGAGGCTGTAGATGCTCCCATCACAATATTTCAACCCATGAGTCTTGTTTTAGCTTCGGAAGGTTTAGACGTATTATACCTTTTCCTTCCAGCTAACAGAACCCTAAAGCTTTGGAAGGTGATATCATCAAGAGTAGGACTAGCTCCCGCTAATCCTGCGCCTCCAGCAAACTCGATTTTAGCCATCATAGAAACACTAGTTGAGACGCTGGACAGCAGAGACATCTGGGGAACTCAGCCTTATACTGAAGCTGGTGGTGTGCTCATTGAAGGTTCACCATTAGGTTCATGGAGCTTCACAGATGAAACCGCTATCATATTCACAATAAGGAATGATCATACTGCAGATGTTACTGTGGGAGCTGTATGGGTCATATCAATAAATTGAAAAGGGTTGAGAGATAATGTCAAAGTTCCGCTTCATCAACCGTTAGGGAGCTATTATTTCTGGGGTGATGGGCTAAATGGGAGGGTATCCACCTCAAGGAGCCCCACTGTTCCGTAAAGAGGTTGAAACAGAGTTTGTCAGTGCAGAAGCCCTAGATGATATTGCCTTGACAGGTGAACAACTGACAACCGAACGCACCATAACGGTTACTTTACCGGCTGGAGCATCTATAAGTCGTGTTTTACTCATAGCCCTCATAACAGCCATGAACAACACGGCCAACGCTCAGAAGATTGATTTAACGGTTCAGGGAAGAAAAGGAGCTGGAGCATGGAATAACTTTTTCTCTCAAGAAGATTGCATAGGCTTTGGCGCAGTGGATGGCGCAACAACAAGCTTGGTAACAGTTCAAGATGTAACGTCTTTGGTGGATGCGTCGGGAAGCTACGGGTTTAGATTCAGCGTAAATCAAAGTGCAGCCAAAAGCGTAAGGTATACAACACAATTCATACTTGTAATCGTGCTCACTTATAGGGGTTGATTAAATGGCGGTTAAGCGTATCCTTCTATCTGGAGCCTTGAGAGCCGTTGTAGGCGAGGTCGGCTGTCCAAGTGGAGAGCAAATTGTCAACGGCGGGTTCGAAGAAGGTTGGACGGGATGGGATCACAATGAATACGCTTTTGTTACAGAAGGCGATGCTCATTCAGGAGTCTATAAATGTTGGTTATACTGGGATGAAATTGGCGGTGAACCCATAGAAGAACATTTCGGTTGGGTTGAACAAATCCTACCTACGCCTATAACTGTTGACTGTGTCCAAAGTTTAAAGTTTTGGGCTAAAAGCCAATATGGTGCTTCCACATTCGTTTACGCCATTATAACCTACACAGATGACTCAGTGCAGTCTATTGAAGTTTTAGTTGTTGGGCCAAATTACACAGAATGTGACATCACAGCCAACTTAATTCAGGGAAAAACGATAAAGAAAATAAGGTTTACATGGGCAGCCGACCCTTTTTACCTAGATGATGTTTCACTTATAGGTAAAGGATAAGGCTTTAATGGAAAGTGTTATTTGCTTAACCGCATAAAACTATCTTCTAGGGTGAAAACAGAGGAGAGATTACAAAAGTGAGGTTTCTACCATGGAAGTATGATGGTCATGGTGTATGTGGGAAAACTCGGTTTAATGGGCTCGGTTTTTGTTCGAACCCTTCCATCAGCCCCAGTCCACGTTACCCTCACGTCGTGTCGGATGTCGTAATCCATCCAAACGGTTGCTCTGCCATAAACGTTTGCTGCAGTTGAAATTACATGTGAGGGAATGGTCCACCATAGGAAGGGCACCATTTTGAAAACGTCAATTTTTGCGAAGGAAGCTGGGGTTCTCCCGTCTGCTTGGAGAACTTGTATGGTTACTTGGCTTCTCTGCGGACTTGACATTTACCTCATTCATTAAACAACATATACATATTTAATTGTTTCTAATTCTCCGTCTAACACAACTCTTTTATTTTTTATCCGCTTAAAATCTCTTGTGGGGAACGTCTTGGCAAAGTTAACCGTATACGCTTATGACGCACAAGCCAACGTTGGAATCCCAGGATTAGGAGTTTACCTTTTTGAGGGAGGCGGAGGCATAGAGTCGCCTGCAAACGCAACCCATACAGGCGTAACTGACGGTGAAGGCAAAGCAGTCTTCGAAGACGTTTACGGATTCTATCGCGTAGGAGTTTCAAACGGCAGATACATAAACTGATCCAAACCAGTCTGTTCCAGCGGAATGGAAAAGCGTCTACTCAGCATGGGGAGCCTGCGGCGTGACAGGCGACATGCAATACCAGTTTCCGCTGATTCCGCTTGAAAAGCCTCCACCCCTGCCAGCTATAGATTTGTATCCCCTGATTGGAGGCCTAACGCCTATCTTCTTCGGCTTAACCGTCATAGGAGCCGCAGAACTAAGCAAAATCAAAATCTAGAATCCAAAAACTTTTATTATTAAAAGGCTAATATTTTCTTTGGCGACGGACATGGGTGTAAGCAGGCTTGAAATTGCTGGCAAGGGCAAGAAAGGATATTGGGTGAGGAGGAAACATGCCTATTCTTAGCATCGCAGAGAAAGCAACTCTTTTTGCCGTTGCGATCTCACTGATCACCGGCGGCAGCCAACTCATCCGCGACAACTTTTACGCTGGTTTAGCAGTCCTCGTTGTAGGCGTAGCCCTAATAGTTACATGGGCTCTCCTAATAGATTATGAAGCAAGAAGGGAAGCCGTTAAAGCCGCTGAAAGAGCCGTTTTAGAGAGGATGAAGCAAATTGAAAGAGAAAGAACTCGTTCAAGCCATTAAGAAACACGTGAGCAGCCAAGATGACGGCTGGAAGTTTTGTATGGGAAGGGAAGTGCTGACGAAGAAGCTTTTCCTGGAAAAATTGGATAAAGACAAAAAGTTTCGCAAGCTGATAACTGAAATGGTTGTTAACTTGTCGGTTGATATACTGACTCGGAAAGGCGGAAAAGTTGAATAAACTCATTGTGGTTCGACCCATAATTGAGGGTGACGAGGTTACGCCTATAACTTTTGAAGAAGCTCAGGAAGTTGTCGACTACGCCAAAGCTGAGAACGTTGAGGTTGTTGACGTAGCCAAAGGCGAAGCCGTACGGGAGAACGTTGAAAGGGTTCTAAGGGAAAACCCAGGCGTGCTGGTTCTTCATGCGAACCATGGGAATGAAGGTGCTTGGTTCGGAGCTGACGAGAGAGCATGCGTAGACCTGAACAACGTTAAGCTTCTGGCATACAGGGAATGCTACGCTAATAACTGTTCAAGCGCTGCTAAGCTTGGCGTTGAAGCGTGGAAGCTCGGCGCCGTTTACTATGGTTTTCGCGAAGTCTTTGTTTTCACAATCGAAGAAGAGCCCTACTTTAAACAGTTTGTCAATCACGGAATCAAAAAACGCATAGACGGTTTAAGCTGGAAAGAATGCCTCTCATCAGCTAAGCAGTTAGCCCAAAAACTTGTGGATGAACTTGTAAGGGCGGGTAAAGGACTCGCCGCAGCCTGTCTACACCATGACGCTGAAGTTTTGGTTTGCTACACGGAAGATATGCCTCCGACATCTGACTGCGCCTTCAGAAAGGTTGCATTAAGAATTTTTGGTCCGAAGATAGGTTGGAAGCTCAGCAGGACGTTTCCAATATCTGTTGCAACGTTTTTTGCAGGTTTCACCCTCACACTTCACGATTTGTGGAGCGAGATAATAGGCCCGCCGGGAGATCCGCTTCGCATACACGGCGGATACGTCGGGTTAGCGTTAATGTTAATTGGGTTTCTGCTGGCTTACTACCAAGTCGCAACTGCCCTTAAGAAGACTTAATGGAAAGCAAAACTTTTATGAAGCTTTTTCTCGTTCATAAATTGGATGAAGCCGCCCATCCTCCTTTTCTCCTTTCTCTCTTCCCGCACGTTCTGGAAAGAAAAAGGAGCGGCTGACCTAAGAAGCTGGATGCCTATGATAGACTTCAAGATGCTTAGGCGCAAATGCGCCTCCTGCCCCAAAGGCGACTATTGGCGTTGCCGCGAATGCTGGATCTGGAAAACGCTTAACACGCAATGTGACTTCTGCTCAAAAAAAGGCGGGGTAGTCCCACTTGTAATGACTACAGCTCAAGGACTTAGAATGTATATGGCTTGTCCGTCGTGTCTCGCTAAATTAACTTAGGTGCCTTTTCTTTTTGAGTTCTTGTCCTAGTCCTGTGGTGTAATAACGTGTGACTCCGTTTTCGTCTCTGTGTTTTTCTACGACGCCTAACTGTTGTAGGTTTTTTAGGTGGCTGGATAGTGTGGCTTTGGACATCTGAAGCTCCGACGTTAAACTTGTCCATGTTTTGGGTTGTTTTAGGGCGTTTAGAACTTCGGTTGCTATGTCCTTTCGCATTTTTTTCTTCCAGTTCTCAGCCCAATGGTTGGGGATGCTGGTTGTGTAGAATATGGACGTTTCTGAGGGTGCTGTAATTCCATATGCTGGGTATCTTGTCCTTCTAGCTGTTTCTCTATATCTGTATGGAATAGGCGCTGTGGGTTGTGGCTTTATGGTTTCTTTTTCTTTCCTTATGATTAGGAGGTGTATGGTTTTGCCGTTTAGGGTTGTGTATTCCCCTACGTAGCCTTCAGCCTTCAGTATCACGGTTCTTGCGTTGTTTTTGTTGAAAACTTCTTCCCCCTCAGCCTTTTTTATCTCTTCTATAAAGGCTTTTAAGGCGTTTACTGCCGCTTCGAGATCTATTTTGAATATTCCAGTTTTGTCTTCTCTGGCTAGGGCTTCAAGGTAGCTTTGTATGATGGATTCGGAGAAGGCTTTCCAGCTGTCTGGATGGTCATACATTTCTAAGCCTAAAACGCCGTCGTGGTCGATGATGGCTACTCCTGTTTGGTTTATGTAGCTGGGTATTCCCTTTAGAAGCTGCTTTAGGTCTTCCCTAAACCTTTGGGTTTCCTCAACGACTCCCACTAGGTCGTCAGCTGCCACGGTAACTTGAGGGGTCTCCGAAAGAGCCATGGCTGAATAATGTGACACAGCATTCCACGTGTGGCTTTGGCTTCTGTACGCAAGCATGTATGAATACACTTTGTGGGGGGTTCGCCCTGCTGGAGTGAATGTTGCGCCTGGACGTATTCCTCTAGAGGCATGTATACAGTGAACAAGCACTTGCTCGGTTTTCTGCGGTATCACAACAAGGCCGAACTGTGTTGCCCTTGCCTGCGTTGCGCCTTTAAGCATGGTTCCCCCAGGAACAAATGTTGGTTTGTCAACGTTTCCTGTGATTTTTGCTTCACCTATGCGCCCAGTATCCTCGATTAGCACTTTATCCTTAACCTCTTCAAGAACAACGTATCCGCGGGTTTCAGCCTTCCTAGCAACAATTGGGACAATTATAGTTAGCGACTTACCTGTCGCATGCCACGGTTCCTTAAACTCGTAGGCTCCATCCTCAATTTTCAACATCAGGTCTTTCATCTTCTCACCTCTGTTCAGTTTATATTAAACCTAAAGGTTCAGTTTTATTTAAACCTTTTCTAAAATCTCAACCTAAAGTGCGCTTTGTAGCGATAGGCGGAGCAGTACCAAAGGATCACCTTCTCCATGATTTTTCCATGAACAGTGAAAGTTATTAATTAAAAGATTACAATATAACACTTAGGGATTATAGAAATATCTAAGCCGGAAAACTCGGCGGTTAAAGCCGTTCAGTATCCGTTAAACCTCAGTGTGAAAATAGATTGGGATATCCGGAAGAAGCTAGCTTTGATTGCAGCCTTTGAACATAAGAAGCCATCCGCTTTGGCGAGAGACATTCTCGTGGAGAAGATTCAGGTGTATGAACGCAACCCAGCCTTCAAGCGCTTTCTGAAGCAGCTGGAAGCGCAGAGCAAAAAGGAAAGATGATGGGTATAGTTTATCTTTCCTATCCTTTTGTGTTGTTTAAGCGTGATGGAAACGTTCTGAGGATTAAGGATTCTCTGGCTAGGCTTGGTTATGAGGTTGTGGATCCATTTGAGGATGTTGGCGTTGGATTCCATCCGTCACTGGCTGAAAAGGATCTTAAACTGATAGATAAGGCTGATATGGTTGTGGTTTACTTGCCTTTTGAATCTTCGCAGACCGCTATGGAGCTGTTCTATGCTTTCTTAAAGAGAAAGAAAATAAAGCTTTACACTTGTTTGGAAGGTCCCTTTTTCGAGTTGATTAAGGGTTCCCCTGATGTGGATTTTCATAGAATTTAGATTTCTTAGACTATCATGTTTCTGTCATGAGTTTGAAGGAACGGTTGGATTCTGTTCCAGTTTTTCTGTGCTGCGTATTTTCTGACTTCTTTGTCGAATAGGATGTCGCCCATTATGAAGGCTTCTGAGAGGAGACGGCATAGGTCCACTCCTGATCTTTCAACCGTCTTCATAAGGTCTTGGAAAAGGGTTTTCCTCATTTTCACGTTTAATTGGATGTGGTTGTTGTCAACCTCAACCACTTCAACGTTCTCGTCGTGGTAGAAGAAGTGGGCTTTTGCACAGTGGATTTTTAGGCCCCTTTCGGATGCAAACTTTCTGTTGCAGTACTTGCAGGTATACTCTTCAGAGATGAAGTCCAACAAGCTTTTTTGCTTCATCCAAATTCACCTCAAAAATAAACTTTGGACCCCTCTCCTCAAGGGTTAACATGCGGCGGACAGGTTTGAGAACGCCGTAATCGTTTAGCGACATTATATACCTCCTGAGGGTTCTTGTATCGCCTCCTACGGTTTCGGTTATGATCCGCTCAACGACGGTTTGAGGGATCTCCTTCTCAGTTTCCTTAACTATTCGACTTGTTATTTCTTGCATGTTCCTCAAAGTTTTGCTTCCAGCTTTTATGCGTGTGCGTGCACCCTCAGCCCGCCTATTCTCAAGATACTCTCTAAGGGCGTTAGCCACCTCAGCCCCCAAATTTCCCTTAACATGTCCAGTCTTCAAGGCCACATAAGCTTGAAAATCCGACCAAACCTTGTCATCAGGAAGCCTAACACATATGACTTTAGTCATTTCGGCTTACCTCTTCATGTGGTTGTATTACAATATTACAATTTCTCTATATATATTACAATCTACATTATTATTATTTATTATTTACTCCTTTCATGTAGCTATATTACAATATGCATGAAAAGAAGCTCAAAATTGGCTTCTTCTGTTCAAATTTTCAATTCACGTGCTGAAAGGCGGGTTGCACGCACACACAAAGACGGTGCGTTAATCGTAACATTAAAGAATCACGATTTCTTCTATAGTTGAATATGCGGAACAAAACAGTTAGAAAAAAGAAGAGACTAAAAGAGGGTGAAGATTTCCTAGAATGGTTGTTGGCGATAAGCATCGATTTGCAGGGCAATACCTATTAGATTATTCTCCAACGACGCTTTTAAACATGGTTTATTAGGGTTTGTCACGGGTTGGATTTAATGGGCAGTGTTCACAGTCCACAGCCGAGTTATCCACAGTCATCTCAGCATATTTTGAACATTCCAAATAATGCTTACATTTTTTTCCTAGTCATGGGTTTTCATCTTGGCTTATTCTCCGACGGCGCTTTTGACATGTTCTATTATGACTTTTTTGGTGTAGTCTGCTACGTCCATGTTGTTTTGTTGGGCTAGCTTCTGCAGGGCCTCGTAGTATTTTAGTTCTTCTTCGTTTCTCTTGTCGAATATGGAGCGTATAACAATGTATACGCCTGCTGGGATTCCTCGCTTTCCTTTCCCTTCCATAGCCCTCGCCAGCTCCTGCTTGAACGCGTCCACGCCCTCTTTTTCTGCTGTCTGCGCTAGCTCGGTTTGCTGTTTTTCTTCAAGTTCAAGCCTTGCGACTGCAAGGGCGTCTCTGAAGGAGATTGTTCCCTTTTGAACTGCCTTCTGCATTTCTGGGCTTAGTTCAAGGATTTTCAGGTACTCGCTTAGGGTGCTGTGGGGTATGCCCCAGGCTCTTGCAAGTCCCCGCAATCCGGTTGGCAGTCTCTCCAGGTAGGCGCGTATGGCTTTAGCCCTTGTCACGGGGTCAGGTGTCTTGTGGAACTCTTCAAGGTTTTCCTTCAGGCTTGCGTCCATAGCTTCTTCGTCGCTCATGTCCTCAATCCAAACGTGAACCCCCACAGTAACTTCTTTGAGGCCTGCCTCTTTCAATGCTAGGAAGCGTCTTCTTCCGACCACTACGCCGTAGCCTTCGTCTTCAGGTCTAGCCTTAAACGGCTGAACAACAGATGAGTGTCGTAGGTGTTCAACAAGCAGTCTGTCTTCCTCGCTTTCTCCGAAGGGTTCGTCAACCCTCATGTTCATTTTGCTGACGAAGAACTTTTCAATTGGAATTTTATCCCCCACTTTTGGTAATTCACGCTTCAACATATCACCCCATGTCCGTCGTATATTAAAGCGTCTGGAGTATAAAAATCTTGTGCTAAATTGACACATAAAGTGTTCGACACACGACCACCATCATTTAAAATAGGGCAAAACTTATATGGCAAAAAAACACAAAAAGTAGCTATAAGTGGAAATTATGAAAACACAGGTGATCACCCGAAGAGAAGGAAACAGCAGTTCAGAAACCCAGAAAAACACTGTGGAGAAGATGCTCGCCGAAGAGCTTGAAAACCTCAAACGCCTCCTAGACTTAGAGTCCAGCTTCGAAGTGGTTTGGATGCCCCTTCCAGAAAGCGAACTTTCAGGCGAGGTTAAAGACAAAACAATATACATTTACGAGTGCGAAACGGAAAAGGCCCTCAAAACCCTACGACATGAGCTAGTAGACTATATGCTCACATCAAAAATAGTTAAACCCCTCGTCGATTTAGTGAACATACTAATAAAAACCAGAGAAGCCGAAATCTACAGGGAAAAAGAAAAACTGGTTGAAACCTTCTCAAAACTACTTTTTAAATGTTAGGCTTTACGGTGAGAAACGGAAGCACTATTTGCACTTTTTCACTACCGTGTTGCCCCCCAACCCGTAGCCCTCCACGCTAAACCTTCACTCCAAAATTAAGTAACCAGCCTCTAGAGGCTGGGAACAGCCAACACGCCAGCCTTTTTAAATAACACGCATGATTTTACTTGCGTTTTCTGAAGATTTTCGCGCCTTCCATGTCTGTTACGTATTCGAAGCCTGCCTCAACAAGATCGCAAGCTTCTTTGAGGTTGTGGGCAACTTTAACGTGGTATTCGTCGTTTGTAACTTGGAATATTGCTTGTTCAATGTTTATGTAGACTTCTGTGCTTTGAAGCGACTTGTGGCCAAGTATTTTCTTAACGTGCCACGGGTCCTTTGTCTTATGGTATTCCATGGTGCCCTTCCAGTGGCGAAGCGTGTGGAAGGTTATCCGCATTAATCTTGGGTTGTTAAGTTTATAGGCTGCCCTTTTTCTTTGATAGTCAAAGGCGTTTCTCAGCATAGCCGTGTTGGGGTTAAATATGTATTCGCCTTTTCTGGGCAGCGCGTTAAGCATTCCGGCAAGTTTTTCTGAAACGGCGAATATCCTTGGGTTACTGCCTTTTTCAGGTTGAATTTTTATTGTTCGGCGTTCCACGTCAAAGTCTATCCATTTAAGCTTGGCTGCTTCGCCTATTCTTACGCCTGTCTCTTTCATAAGCTGAAGCAAAGCTGCAATACGTTTGCTGCAGCTGGCTATAAGCTGGTCTATTTCGCTTTCCAATGGAATGAAGGGTATGCTCTCTTGCATTTTGTATTCTGGCGGCTCCCAGGACAGTCCAAAGCATTTTAGAAAGTCTGTGTAAACTGAAACGGTGATGGCTTTTGTGCTGTTTTTCTGGGGAAGCTTTGCAAGAGTTTCTTTGACAGCTTCAGGATCCATTAAGTTGCAGTGTTTCGCCAAGCCTTTTAGCCTTCGAACCCTTGACTTAATGGTTTCCTCGCTTCTTCCCTTCTTTTTCAGCCACCAAGCGTATTCCAGGATTTTGCCCATGTTGGCTGTTTGAGTTGCTGCTGTCCCCTCCCGCATGGGGCTTTCCATTTGCGGGTCCACTGCGGCCAAGACTGCCAACCCCTTTCGGGCGGCAAGCGCTCTGCGCCCCTGCGTTTCATCGCATGCTTGGCGATTAAAAGTATAGGCAAAACCGCTATTTAATATCTGCCAAGAGGTTTTTTGTAATGGTTGTTTAGGCCTCTGCGGGTCTGAAAAGCGGAATCCACAGTTTCGGCATAAGTAACGCTGCACGGTGGAACCGTCCTTCAAATAGCGTAAGCCGTCCTTGTAAAGCCTTGTGCTGCCGCATTCTGGACAGCTTATGGGCTGAGGCTGAGGTTTATGGAGCCGGCGCGGCTGGGCTTTCGTCGTTAAACAGCCCAACTCCCCATTCGTGTTTAAGCCGCTTTCCGCCAAACATGCTGTGGGCGCCGTGTTTTGCTTTTCTGTGGGAGATCGGCTTTCTCCACCCTCAGCCTCTGCCATAAACCCTTACAAACCTCCCATAGAAGCCTTGCTGAAAGCCTGTTTCCGCATAAATTCGGTTTTGGAAACTGCTTGTGTGTGGGTGCATATGCCGTCTGCTTTAAACCCTGGACAAGTGCACGCCCAGCTGCCGTTTTCCAGTTTATGGACGCGGTAGCAGCCGTGGAAGCCCTCCACAACATATATTGAAGGGCAAAGCTGAAACAGACGGTTTTCCCTAATCAGCCTTTGCACTTTTGCATGGAACTTTTCAGGGTTTTTAATGACAGCTTTAGCCATGCGCCTTTCACATCCGCCTTTTCACGGCAACCCATTCTTTGACGAGAACCAGCCCCAAACAGGTTTCCAGCAAAAGGCAGCCTATTCCGCCGTGCCTGGAACTGTCAGCCCTTAACAAGACGCCTGCTACAGGGCCTAGTACCGTATCTACAACAACAGGCTGATTCATAAAGCCGGCGAAAAGGCCTGAGCTATCCATTCTGCGCCTCCTGGATTTTTCGGAAAAGCTGCAATCCGCAATCGTAGCATAGAAGCGCCCAGGAACCGTCGGGAAAAGTTGCCTGCCACTCCATTCGCCCGGTGAAAACGCATTTCGGGTTCATGCACTTATCAATAATATTGGTGGTTAAACGTTCAAGCTTAACAGGAAGGCTTTGCGGATCTCCGTGAATTTGAGAAAACGCTGTTGGTGCTTCCACAGGCTTAAACTGGTTTGTTCTCGAGTTCTCAAGTGAACCGACTTCCAGAGGTGTCTCCACAAGTTTTTCCAGGCTTTTTCCCATGCCTTCAACATGGTTTTCATGGACTTTTAGAGGCGTAAAAGGCGTGGATACACCCTGGCAAGTCGAGTCAGTCGAGAACTTGAGAACAAATGGGTAACCATATTTTCGGGCTATGCGTTTCAGTTTTTCAACGTCAAACTCATAAGCCCAGTAGGGACCTTCAGGCCCTCTCAGACGCCTTTTCTTTCCACTTAAAACCTCGCGCAGCCTATACCCCACCTTTTGCTTGGTTATTTCTCCAAACTCCGGCGTATCCATTTTGTTAGGCTTTTTCTCGTCAAGTTTTCCATTGAGCTCCTGAACAAGGGCTTCCCAGATCTGGTTGAAGCTTATGGAATTTGAAGAATAAACTTCAAGCACAGCCTTGACAAGACGGCCTTCAAACGTATTGGCTTTCTCGTTTAGTCGTTCCTGCTGCAGTTTCTCCAAGAAGCTGCGCAAACTCCCTTCAACAGGCAAACCGTGCACGATTTGGATGATGGGCTTCCAAAGCTCTGCCAATCGGCCCTTACAGGGCAATTCCACATCTGGCAGTTCTAAGTCTACATTTGCCAAACGCCATTTCAGAAGCATGTCCCGAAGCTGCCTGAACCGTTTAAAATCTTCTCCATCAACATTCGACCAATCTTTTTTCGGCGTCCCCTCAACCATTGGGATAAAAATAAATCGTTCTGCTAAACCCTTAAGCCTTGGCGCTTCCTCAGCAGCGCAGGCTTTAAAGCAGAAGCAACGGAAATACTTGATGAACCGCGTATGTTGAAGAATAAAGGTCCTCGGGATTTTGGCGCCTTGCTTATAGCCCGCCTTGAATATTTTAGCCTTATCCAAGTCCTTATGCAGCCCTTGAACTTCGTCTTCCAGGATGGTGCCTGGAGCGTCTGAATCGTCTAAATAGCCATAGATGTCGGCTGCCGGAACCGTCACGCCGAAAAGGGGCCTATAACAAAGCATCGAAAGCAAAGTTAGAGCTACTGTTTTCCCGCTTTCATTGTCGCCGTAAAAATACACGTAAGGAACTGTTCTAACCTTCTCCTGCTGATAACTCAGCAGAACACAGGCTGCCAGAAAATCTTTGTAAATGGGCTCCACGTCCAGAAATAACTCAAACTCGTCGCGCACCTTTTGGAAAAGCTCTTCTCGAGTGGGCACAGGTCCATCATAAAAACCGTAAGGCTCGTAGGGAATTTCTGTTAAGTCTTTAGGGGCTATTGGGTGTCCTTCATTTGTTAGGCTTTCTACAACCTTAAAGCCCTCTTCAGTCCTAACCAGAAACGCAGGTTTAACTTGATGGTAAATGGCCTCAAACGGCCCTTGATCGCTTAAGCCGCAAGCCCTATGGGGAGGCTTCTCCTCATTCCGTTTAGATTTTGGCAAAGGATAAAAATCGCTGCATGCACTGTCTGTTGCTTGACACTCACCAGGCCAAGGGCAGCCTGAATCAGGAACTTTAAACCGTGCACAGTCGGAGCACCTTTTACGTTCCAGTGAAAGGTTTTTATTTTCATGTTGGCTACCCATTTATCGGCGGTCCTCCCAAATGCTGCTTAAGGGCGACGGTGAAGGCAACCCCGAGGGCCTGCTGCACCGAGAAAAACTCATTCGCCGTCACCGCCGCCTTCCTCCATCTACTTGATTGGAATCCTAAAGTGGCTATCTTTGCCACTGGAAACATATTCGCCTTGCATGTTACGCACTAATTCAGCAATACGCGCAAAGTTTTCTGAGCCGAGAAACTGGCGCGGTTTTATGATAAAACAGCCATTGCCCTGCTCAAAGTTTAGAAGTTCCCGTAATTCCGGCGGGAAAGCACCTTTAACAGACTCTAATGTTTCCTGAACAGGTTTAAGCCTTTCTTGAGCTGCAGACGTAGGCGAAGGCAAGCTTGAGGACAGCCATCCGTCAAGCAAGCCTTCCAGGTGGGCTTTAGCTGCTTCCATATCGTTTTGGTCGTCAACTAACGCCTTAACTGAGAACTCGAGGCGAGTCCATTCGTCCCTGTCTGCAGCCTTAACGGTTTTGCCTTTTGTAATAACAATCTCTGACACTTTGCCCATTTTCCATCACCCGAAAAGAGACTGGGCTTGCGTTGAAGCCTTTTTCACGTTTTCAATGTTCCGCTCTATCTTGGCATGTAGATCTTCGACAGCCTTAACTGGCGGAATCCCCATGCGTGTGTTTCCCTCAAGATATTTGCCACGCAAATACGTGTCGATTAAATCAACTTCATAAAGGAGAGCGTCGCGGCTTTCCGCCTGCACATCGATTTTCCATCCGTAGCTCCCCTTCTGCCCTCGGATAAGCTGCAAACGGAAAGGCTGGGCCACCTTCTGAATGACATTAGTTATTCTTTCAGATTCACTCATGCCTGGAAGCCTCCGTTTGGAGCAACCCCATTTTTTCAAGCTTTTCGCGAACGGCGTCGCGTATAAAGTCGCTTTTGGTTACGTGGGCATTGACTTGGACAGCTTTTTCAACTAATTCGTCCAGCTGGTCCGTTACGGGGATGTTCCATCGACGTCTTACTTTATTGGACGTGGTTCACCACCTTTTTTGTGTATTTTATGCGCAAGCCTTAAATATATACGTTTTTTATCGATATTATAGAAGAATTGGCGTATATTTACGGTGAACAAAATGAAATCGTCGACAGTATTAAACTTAGAAAATCCTCAAAAGATTTTGAGGGCTTTATCTGTCGGGCCTATGACGAAGTGGGAGTTGAAAGAGAAGACTGGAATGGAGTATCCGAGGGTTCACGAGGCTGTTGCACTTTTAGAAAGAGATGGGCGTGTCAAGGTTTTCGATAAACTGACTTCTAAAAAAGGGCGAGAAATGAAAGTTTACGGCTTAACGTTTAAGGGAGTTGTAGCCTATTTAGCCTCGCTTGAGCTGCAACGCCCACAACAAATTTACCCATTAGGGCCAGGTGAAACCGTTGAAAGCGTTAAAGAAAAATACGCTGCTGAAAAAGAGGCCTACCAAAAACAGCTGGAAGAGATTGTAGTTTTCTTAGAGCGTTACGGGCGGCTGCTAAACTATCCGCTTTTCAAGGAAATCCGCTGGCTTATGGAAAGATGGCGATTCGTAGTTGAAGACATTTTGGAAATTGCCAAATTCATAGAATTTTACAAGCCGTTTCCCAAAGGCTTCATGCAATTAATCAAAAACATGAGGAGAAGCCTTGCTAAGTTGAAAAGTAATAAATGGGAAATGCTTAGAAATCCGCAAATGCGTGAACCTGTAATAATTGAGATTATGGAAGGAAAACTTGTCAAAAAAGAGCAAATTGACCCCCTCAAAGATATTGAAGAAGAGATCCAGCGTAAAGAGAGAGAATTGGCGGTTTTGCTGCAGAAGGAGGAGGAATGGTGGAAACGCAGCTTCACCGCGCAATTTGCCGAACGATACGAAAGCTATAAGCCTACGAAAGACAAAGACATGCGCAGTAAAGCCTTACACGAGCTTTTCAAAAAAACAGCCGAAGAAATTAGACAATTAGAAATAAAGCCGCTTGAAAAGATGGCTATGTTATTCAAAGGCTCAGCAGCCTAAAAGCCCTTAACCTTTCATTTTTTTATGTTTCAAAGTGTTAATGCCATAAGGCTTTGTAGCATTTGGGGCAGTAGTATCTGCTTTCATAACGGCCCGTGTGTTTCCAAGCCTTTTCTCCTGGAAGCATGTTCCTTCCACATTTGAAGCATTTTACGCCGTAGGGATGGTGGGTTCGGTCTAAAACTATAAGCGTGAAGGCTGGCATGGTTTATGGGCAGCCTCTTCCGCATGCTGTTTAAGGCTTCTTAACTCTTAAGATTTACCGTTACAACTTATTTTTCAACGCCACTACAAACCACAGCAAACCCTGAAAGCAAACAGTCTACATTAAAATAATGAAGAGCCAACGTCCATAAAACCGTAGAAAAAGAGGGAAAGTTTAAAGGCTTAAGCCCTTAAGCCTCCATGCGCCTACGTGATCTTCTGCGGTTTTCCTCTGCCTTTCTGAGAAGCCTGCGGAACTCAACAGCCAATTCATGGATAAGCCTTGCCACCTCATTTTCGCTGCTGCTCATTCGCTTTTCTCCCTTCCGCTGCAGATGCAGTTTTGAAAAGGGAAAATATTAACTCGCCCACGCTTGCCTTTCTTGAAGCTGCAGCCGACTCCAAAGCAGCCAAAACCTCGTCCAGCCTGCGCCTTCTCCAAACCTCATGTTCCTCACGTTCCGCCGCCGTTATCCATTGAGGCAAAATGAGGTAACGGAAAAGCTCTTGAACAGTGTATCCGTGTTTCTCGCAGTATCGCCTTAACCATTCATATTGGGCTTCTGTTAACTGGATGGTTAAGGTTTTCACTCCAGCTTTACGGTTCCGCCCTTCTCCCTTATTCATTTTTGTATTCTCCTTTTATGAGGGCTGCAGCCAACTCGAGGCATAAACGACAATAGAAACGGTCCAGAAGGCTAATGTAGGCTACGGGGCCTTCTATACGGCATATGTCGCATTTGCCCTTCAAGAAAAGGAGGGGCCGCTGCTGAAACGCGGCCCTAAACAGGCTGCTCTGCCTTTGTGGTTTGCCTGACCCTTTCAAGCTGAAACCTCGAGAAGCGTTAACTGGCGGCCCTGAGGCTTAGGCTTTTCCAGGGCGTAGCCCACGTAAACCGTTAGCCCAGGACGGCTTGCGTTGTCGTCTATGTCGAAACGTATCCTGTAGCCTTTATAGCGAACTGTGAAGCCCCAGCCGCCCTGGCCTTCAACTTGAACTTCATAAGCCCTAATAATCCGCCGCCTGAACTCTTCATCCTGCATAAAAGCTTTAAGCTCGTCTTCAACGCGGATTTTAACCGCAGCCCTCATGGTTAGGCTAACCTCCAAGTTTTCAAGTCGCATTTGCCTATCACGTAGCCTAAAAAATCCGCAACTTGCCTGTGAACGCAGTTTTCAGCCGCGCAGCCCTCGCATGTAGAAGCTGCCAGTGGAAACGTTTCCTTTAACAACGCATGCTTTTCATCCAGGATTTTAAAATGGAAAGCCTTCGTTTTGCCTGCAGCCCTCACATTTTACGCCTCATACTACATTTACTACATGAAAATATTTAAATCTTACTACACATACATCACATGTAGGATAAGCATTAAAAACTAAACATGGTGAATGTGGAATGGCGGTGGAAGTGATTAGGCGATACAACCGCACAAACATCTTCATAATAGACGAGGAGCTTTGGGCATGGGCTCAATACAGGGCTAAAACTTTAGGCTACAACAGTGCAAGCGAATACCTTTTCGACTTAATCCGGCTTGACAAGGCTGAAAACCTTTTGAAACCAAAAAAGGCTGAAAAGGGGCGGTAAAATATGGGTGTCCTTCTCAAAAGGCTTGAGGAGAAAATTGACGCTTTAAACAGGCGGATTGAAGCTAAAAGGGCGGAGCTTGAAAGCCTGGAAAAACAGAGGCAAGAAGCCACAATCACAGATTTAGCCGCTGCTGAAAGGCTTATAGGCGATGTGGAAGCTTGCCAACGGGAACTTGCTGTTTTACGCCAAACCTTAAACATACTGAATAATCAGCGGGCGAGGCTTCAGGCTAACGAGGCGGAAGCCGAGCAGATTCTGGCAGAATGGAAGCGGAAAATCAGGCAGGGCCAGGCTTTAATCCGCAAAATTGACAGGCACAGGGCAGCTGTAGCCCAGCTGATAGAGGAAAGGCGGAAACTTGAGAAATGGCATAAAGACGCGGAGCAAAAGCTTAAACAGTTAGGGCTGGATGAACTTCCAAGCTGGCCCGTCCCACCCGTTGACAGAACCGTGGAAGCCTTTGTAAAGAAAAGCCTCAACTTCTGGTGAAAGCTGAAGGCCTATGTCCAAATGGACTGTTGAAGACGAGGCTAAACTTCGCCGTTTAATCCTGGAAGGAGAAAGCCTCGAGGACATCGCCATTATATTGAAGCGCAGCTCAGACGCCGTTGCCATGAAGGCTAAACGCATGGGCTTGCCGGTTCCAAAAAGGAAAAGTGAAAGTGTGCGGCGAAACGGCGAGAATAAAGTTACTTTTGAAGCCACAACAACAACACAGCCAGTTAAACTCATACAGCCAGTAAGCCCGCAAGAGCTGCCCTCGCCCTATGAGGCTTTAAGCCTTTTATGGGCTGCTGTCCAGCGTCTCCAGGAGCCAGACGTTTCCCAGGAAGAGGTGAAAAAGCTGCGGTTGATCATTACGGGCGTTAAAGGCTACACGACGCTTCTGGCTGACTATGTTTATAGGCTGCGGGAAATGGAAAAGCACATGCTTACAATAATGAAAAGCCAGCTTGTCCACTTCAAGGCTTTACTTGAGCAGGCTAAAACCGCCGAGGAAAAGGCTCTGTATGAACAGCAAATTAAACAACTGCAAGAAAGCATAACAAAAATGGAAGCGGAAGGCGTAACAGTTCCCAGGAAAAGCATGAAAGAAGCGGCTGCCTCAGCAGCTTCAGCCTCTCCATAAGCCTTCATGACAGCTCCCACAAAACATGCAGGAAGGCGGCTTCCCTATGAAGCCTCAAGCTGCAGCCCTAATAAGCGTCTGTCCATACTGCCACGAGTCAGCCGAAATCGTCCTAACAAAGAAACAGATTAAGCGTCTCCTACACGGCTTTAAGCTTTCAGCCCTAAACAGGGCCGTGGGCATAAAAACGTATTGTCCACGCTGCAAGAAACCAATTGAAATCTATGCTTCAAGAAAAGACGTGAAAGCCCTATGGAAAGGCATGGGGGAAAATTCAACAACACAAGCAGCCGCAACCTTTGAAAAACACAGGCATAAATCCTCACAACAATTTTAAAGGCTTCATGGAAGTTTAAGCCCGTAGGGGCTCACGGAAAACAGAAAAAGAGGGGATGTGCGGGAGACTTCTCCACGTCTTTTGAGTTACAGCCAACACGCCAGCCTCTTTTTGGACAGAAGGTTTTACATTAGGGAGAAAAGGTGCAGTTTTCATTTATTGGAAAAGAAACTTTCGAAGTGACTCAGGTTTTTAGGAGGCTCTGGAGGCGG